>Ga0209121_10000139_pt1 | contig 73049 bp, 63 predicted proteins | sample Cruoilmetagenom3_FD_187292 | JGI IMG/M metagenome (GOLD analysis project Ga0209121, IMG submission 187292) | Oil polluted marine microbial communities from Coal Oil Point, Santa Barbara, California, USA - Sample 3 (SPAdes) (version 2) | ecosystem: Environmental > Aquatic > Marine > Oil seeps ...
GTTTGGGACCCATCAACGATTAACAAATTTAGAGCGGCAAAAAAAATAAGGAAAGCTTTGAGTATCCCGATTCAGAAATTAGCTGTTGAAAAATTTGGTAATATAGTATTTGGAAATACAATTTTGTTTGCTATTTTTACTATACTTTCAGGGATATTTTCTGAAGAATCTGCTTTAGAAACGATTAAAAAGTTTGTGCCAAGTTCTACATTAGACGCAAATATAGAAGCGTTTGAGCTTGGAAAGCAAGAAGCTAAAAAATTTCTTCAAAAATTAAAGGAAGGGGGTAGTTAAAATGTATATTGGGAAAACTCAAAAAGGTTGGAAAGAACTAAATGAAGAAATAATTCAAACTGGGAAATGCGTATATTGTGGGGTTTGTGGAACTTTTTGTGCTAGCATTCAATTTGATAAAGAAAAAGAAATCCCAATAGAAGATGGATCTTGCAAAGACATGAATACTTGTAGAGATGGTTACGGACTTTGTTATAATCTCTGTCCGAAAACAGAAAACGAAAAGATTCCTCTATCACTATTAGATAAGTGGGTTTTTGGTAAAGAACACGATAAAATTTTGGGACACTATATCGAAATAGTTTCTGTAAAACTAACAAATAAAGCATGCAAAAAGATCCCCGCCGAAGCAGGACCTTTAACAGGATTACTATGGGTTGCTATGGAGAACGGCCTCATCGACGCATCGATTATTACTGATAAGGATGAGGACTTTAGACCTTTTCCAATAATTGCTCAAAATCAACAAGATTTGTTTAAAGGAGTGGGGTATAAACCAAGCCAAGGTCCAACTCTTTCGCTTGTAGGCGATGCCATCAATAAGGAATATACAGATATCGCAGTAGTAGGCACTCCATGCCAAATACAAGCTTTGAGAAAATTACAAAACCATCCTGCTTTCGATTACGAAGCTTACGATCTAGTAACTTTAGCCATTGGAACCTTTTGTTTCGGAACTTATTACAACCAATTATTAAAAATAGCGCTTGAGGAATTTAACATCAACCTAAGTAAAGTTGATAAAATTGATGCCGATAAAGATAATTTCAAAATGAAAGTAAGCGTTGATTCAACAGTCAAAGAAATACCCCTTAATTATTTATACGATAAAGCGATTAGAGCCGCTTGTTTCTCGTGTTCCGATTATACAGCCTCGTTTGCAGATATATCTGTTGGAGAGTTTGGCAGTGAAAACGGATGGAATACTATAATTGTGCGAACTGAAAGAGGCAAAGAAATTTTTGAACTAGCTGTCGAACAAGGTTTCCTCGAAACAAAACCTTTAGAACACGAAAAGGAGGAATTGGTTTTAGACATTACAAGAAATAAAACCGATATAGTAAAAATTAAAACGATAACGGAGCATGCTCACGATATCAAAAGTTTCATCGTCAGAAACCCGCGAATTGCGAAAGCCTACAAACCCGGGATGTTTGTTGTATTATGGCTTCCAGATATTGATTTCTTACCAATGTCCATCTCTAGCATAAATGATAATCTTATCGAAATAACAGTTCAAAAAATTGGCGAAGGAACATCAAAATTATTTGAATTAAGAGAAGGAGATACTATAGGGATTAGAGGTCCTTTTGGAAACTCGTTTGATTTCGAAAATGCAAAAAATATCTTAGTAGTTGGGGGAGGAATGGGCATAGCAGCGTTAACTACATTGATAGAGTCTCTAAAACTAAATAAAAAGAATGTACTTGTAGCTATCGGAGCGAAAGATGAGCCCTCGTTAATATTTGCCGATCGATTAATAGATCTAATTCCAAATACGATGTGTACTACGGAAGATGGATCTGTAGGTAAGAAATGTGTTGTAACGGGCCCTATTGAAGATATAATTGAAAAAGAAAACATAGATCTAATTATTACATGTGGGCCGGAACTCATGATGAAACGAGTTCTCGAAATCGCAGATTCTAAAAACATCGAAATTCAAGCTAGTCTGGAAAGAAAAATGAAATGTGGAGTAGGATTATGTGGTTCATGTTGCATAGGAGAAAATAACGATATTAGCGTATGTAAAGATGGGCCTGTCTTTAATTCGACCCAATTAAAGACATTTCCTCAATTTGGAACTTATAAAAAATAAGTTTCAATTTTTTAATCTACAATTCAATTTTGACATAAGGAATTAGCAACTTATTTGTATCTTATCCAATTTACTTATTTATTATTTTTAATGCAATATATATTACTTCTTACCAAAATGGAAAATTACAACCTAAAAAAAGGATTGATTTGTGGCACAATTGGTGTATTGGGGATCTCTCTTCAACCGATTATCGCCAATTCTAGACCGTCAGTTATTGATCCTTACATATTTGCTGCAGTAACAGCTTTGATTATGGCTACAATCTTTTTTCCGTTGTTTGTACTTGAAAGACACAAACTAAAATCGTCAATAGATGTTAACTCAGATGAAAAGATATATTCCTTGTTAAACGGATGGAAAAAGAAAACCAATTTAAAGTTTCTTGCAATAATAGGAATTACCTTTTCAATTGTCCCTGTGCTATTATTTTTGAGTTTTAACCTTGCAGGGGCAATAAATAGCTCACTAACTTTAAAAAGTGAAGTTTTTTTCGCTTTATTATTTGGTTACATATTTTTAAAAGAAAAAAGTATTTCAAAAGTTCAACTTCTATTCTGTGCAACCCTATTCTTTGGAGTATATATTGCAACAACGCAGGGATCTTTTAATTTGCTTGAATTTAATATTGGAGTTCTAATCTTATTGATAGATGTTGCCTTATTCACTCTCGTCCACACTTTCACTAAAGCTAGATTCGATAGAAACGAGCTCTCCCCTATTCAAGTAGTTTTTATTCGGAGTCTGTTAAGTGGAATGATTTTATTTTCTACATATTTCATTTTTTTTCCTCTAGACAGAATAAATATTGTATTCAACCCTAATTATTTCATATATTATATTTTGATGGGATTAGATTACAGTGTAAGCTTATTTCTTTGGTACAAAACATTATCCTACATACAAATAGGAAAAGCTGGCGTAATAAATTCAGTAACACCAATTATAACAGCCATATTCTCTTGGATCATTCTGGGCGATTTATTCACAATCTTCCATCTAATAGGCATGGGAATTATTATAATTTCAATTTACATGATTATAAGAGAAAAAAAGTAAAAAAAGAATCTTATACTTGATGAGAAAAAGTAATTTAATCAATATTATGTAAAGGGTAAACGCCTAATTTATTAGCAGTTTCAATCATCCATTTTAAACGATCAACTGTCATGTTTGGATGAAAATTAGCCGGAGATAGCATAAATCCTCCTCCCTTACCCATTGCGTTTATCGCATTCGCCACGGCTTGTTCTACTTCCTGTTTAGTAGCATCGACTAAGATATGTTTTGTATCAATGTTTCCAGATAAGCATAATTTATCTCCAACTTTCTTTTTAACCAAATAGGGATCAACCCAAGGAGGTTCGAGGCATTGAAGGCCATCAAAACCAGATTCGACAATAAAATCTAATTGAGATGTAATGTCACCATCTGTGTGTAGTATATATTTCCCACCCCAATCATGTATTGCTTCTGAAACTTCTTGGTATCGTGGTAAAAGATATTTGTTGAAGTATTTTGGACTCATCATTGGACCTCCTTTATGTGCTATGTCCCCTCCTTCGAGAAAAATCTTCGCACCACAATCAGAATACGCTCTAAAAACGGTCAAGACGAAGTCAGTGCAAAATCGAAAACGTTCTTCAATTAATTTTGGATCGTTCTTTAAAGCGCGAGCAAAGTTATTCATTCCCATGCCTTGCCATACAGGAGGAAAGACTGATGTTAAAGCATTTTGAGCTATAATACAAATATCGTCTTTGATATCTTTACACTTTCTTAGGACTCCTTTATAAAATTTTTTAGCAGATTTATATTCCTCTTTCATATCTGGTTTAGGATATTTTTCCCAATCATCTCGATTTTTAATGTATCCCCCATAGTAATCAGGATAGGGGTTTCCATCAATATCTCTTATTTTATGTCTCTTTCCAAATATATCCGTCAGCTCTGTCTGACTTTCGAAGATGAATGGTATATATTGTACTCCTACTCCATCAAACCCTATCTCATACCCTGCTCTAACTGCTTTCGAAAAGGTTGATATTTCAATATCGACAATGATAGAATTGATTTTATCAGCCCAATCATCTGGGTATTGTTTTTCCATATCGGCAAATACATCAAACGCATTTCTTTTTGGCCGACCTACGATCTTATCAGCAACATTACCATCGATATTTATCGTATGTGTTGGAATTCTATCGGGTTCTTCTATATTTAAAGCCGCCCATATTCGTTCGAAACTATTCATAATTAATATTTCAACAAAGGAATATTTAATAGTATTTTTTCTTTATATCGATGTTTAGACTTTTCTATTCTTTTTCTTTGTAAAACTTTTTAATTTTTTATAGTTTTTCTTAAATATCTTGAACAACAACTTAAAGAAAGGTTTAATTTTCGGGGTTATTGGGAATATTTTTGTAGGTTTTCAACCAATAATTGCTAACAGCGCTCCAGCTGCGCTTGATGCTCATATTTTTGCCGTAATGACCTGTTTAGTAGAAGCAGTAATTTTCTTACCATTAATTATTATAGAGAAAAAAGTGAATCTAGCTAAAAATAATAATACAAGTACCAATCATAGCAATTCCATGATTAAAAACTGGAGAAAAAATATTTGGCTCTTTCTATTTATTGGAATAATCTTTGGTCTCAACCAACTTCTATTCTTTATAGGATATAAATTAGCTGGAGCAATTAATGGGTCTCTTACTCAAAAAACAACAATCTTTTTTAGTTTGATTTTTGGATTTCTAATTTTAAAAGAGCGGATAACTAAAGTACAAATAATTTTTTCAATGATTTTATTTTTTGGGTTAATCCTTGCTATTTCGCAAGGATCACTTAATCTCTTAACTTTTAGTTTAGATATCTTGAGTGGTGTATTGATAATTTTATTGATTGCTTGTTTATGGATATTTGGACATTCAATTACTAAGCCGGTTTTTGCTCGAAATGAAGTTACTCCGATTCAGATGGTTTTTATTAGAAATGTTTTGAGTGGTATTATTTTGTTTTCTACTTATTTTCTATTCTTTCCTTTCAAGAATATTAGCCTATTATTTGTTCCGATCAACCAATTCTATTATATCTCAATGGGAGCCGCTTATGGGGCGGGATTATACTGCTGGTATAAAACACTCTCATATTTAGATGTTTCGAAGGCAACAATCCTTTTTTCGTCAACGCCAATTATTACTGCGATATTTGCTATGTTATTTTTAGGAGAACTATTTACAATCTTTCATTTAATAGGATTTATTATCATTATCATATCGATCGTTATAATTGTTAAGCAAAAAGAAAAATAAATCATAAATTTTCAAACTTAATTTTCAGTAATATCAATATTGAAATCCTAAGTTGTAATTTTATATATTGTAATATATTCTCATATATTATATTGTTCCTCTGTTAGAACGTCAATTTATAAAGGTAAAACATTAGTCATAACATTTATATATTGAAGAAATATAGTAATATATTAAGAAATATATTAATAAAAGTTAAGTTAAATTAAGATTGTTACAAAAATAAACAACTTGAAACTTAAGGAAATATTAAAAATGAAAGATAATGTAATGATTTCTGTTAACGAATTGAAAAAGTTTTTTGGGGATGTTAAAGCAGTAAATGGAATATCCTTTGATGTAAAAAAGGGTGAGGTTTTCGGGCTCTTAGGGCCGAACGGAGCGGGTAAGACTACTACTTTAAAAATGTTGTTAGGGTTATTAGAGCCCAACGAAGGAAATATAACTATAATGGGCTTAAATCCAGAAACAGATGAGGTCCAAATTAAGAGCCGAGTAGGATATGTTTCTGAAGAGCCGCTCATATTCAAATCCCTCACGCCTAAAGATTTGTTTAATTTTATAGCTTCTATTCGTAATTTAGAGGCAGAGGAAACTACAGAGAGAGCACAAGAGTACCTGGAAAGTTTGGGAGCCTTGGATTATTACGAACAATTAGTAGCAACTCTATCCCACGGGAATAAGCAGAAAATTCAAATTATTTCGGCTATTCTTCACGACCCAGATTTGCTCATTTTAGACGAGCCTTTGGCAGGACTTGACGCGAAGTCCGTAAGAGTTGTTAAAGAAATATTAGACATACACATTGAGAAAGGAGGCTCCGTTCTTTTTTCTACTCATATCATGGAAATAGCAGAAGATTTATGTAACAGAATTGCAATAATAAACAAGGGTAAATTGGTTGGAATTGGAACGATGGACGAACTTCGGCAGCAAGCCGACAAGTTAGGTGCGAGTTTAGAAGATGTTTTCTTAAGATTGACAGAACAAGATACGAGCGTCAACGAAATTGTTAAAAAATTGCGAAAATCTTTCAAAAACACCAAAAAATAAGGAGAATCATTTTTATGACGGAAAAGGATTTAACGCTATATAAACTGGCTAAATTCACTAATTTAGAGATTACGATGGAGTCGCAGGTTCTATCTTCTGGAGCAAACCAAGCCCGCCTTATGGAAAAATACAAAAAAAATAAAAAGTCTATTAAACAACAAGTTATTGCTTTAAAAATAGCATTTTCAGTAATGCTTTTATTTATCTCTTTTCTACCAATAAGTATTTATTTCGAAGCTAAAAACGTTCTTGACAATCCTCTAATTTCTGCAGATTCGCTCCTATTCCCCGGAAGTATTCTTTTTGGAGCATTCTTTATTATGCAATTAATATATTTAACAATGTTGGGGATGTTCAGTATTGCGGCTATGATGTCAGGAGAAGCTTTTAGGTGGTACGAGACTCTACCCATTTCCAAGGATAAATTAAGGAAATTAGGATTTATGACGGTTTTTCGCAATTTAGATATCGGACTTATAACTATGACTCTTGCTTTTCCAGTTATAATGTTCATCATATCTCTAAATTTAATTTTGGCTTTAATTGCTGCATTAATTTCTATAATTAACGTTACGTTTTCTGTTAGCGTACTGGTTTTAATAGCAGAAAGGATTAGTCGCGTGTTAAAGGTTAGCGAAGCAGGTTCTAAGAAGGCGATACTTATCCGAATATTTACTATGTTGAGTTATATGATCGTAATATTTTCTGCTTCTTTTTTTATTCAGTGGATAATAAGTGCTTCGAGAGATTTTTTTTATTTAAGCGCTTCTCTTGGAATTCCTTTAATAGTAAATATTATTGTGAGTTTAATCCCCTTTCCTTTTGCACTAGGCAATCTATTAACATTGGCTATTGAACCAACGAGTTTTTCTGCTATTTTTTGGATTACTACTATTATAGGAGTTGTGCTCTCCATATTTTTAACCCGATTCGCCTATAAAAGAGCGTTAAAGTCAATGTGGATAGTTACTTCTTCAGCCGCACTTGAAACAAAACAAAAGATAACTTCAAAAAAAACAACAGAAAAAGAAATAGAAGTTCTTATTAAAACACGGCCCCCTATAAAAGCTTATATCCATAAGGATTTATCTACTACAACAAGAGATATTCAGACATTTATGTTTGTAATTATGCCTTTCATCCTCCCTTTTATGATTTTAATTATTACGATGAGTTCAAGCGGACTAGGTGCTTCTTATTATGAAGACTATATTGTAATTTGGTCTCTTCTAACTTTATACCAGCCAATGATTTCAATGATGCTTACTTCAGGATTTTTAAATATGGAAGATTCTGGGGCAGCAATACTCTCATCCTTACCAATTAATCCTCGCGACCAAGCTAAAGCGAAATTGTTTTTAATGGGTTCAATTCAGACGATCTCTTATTTCCTACCGATTTTTCTGTTTATTAAAAATCCCGATTTTATAAATTATTTGCTGTCGTTTATTACATGGTATCCCGTTGTATTAACCTTGCTATTATCCATGTTCCAATTGAAAATTCGATTTTTCGGTAGAATGAAATATAAATTTGTTGTTGAGGAAGTTAATCCAGAAAAAAAAGTAATTAAATGGACTATAATGATAGTTGGTTTACATTTGATTTACTTAGCATTTAACGTCTTAGGGGGCATATTATTAACATTTTACGGTGCCAGTATGATGTTTTTAGTAACTTTTATTGCGGGCTTGTTCTCTTTCGGTATTTTACTTCTTTCATTTAATAGCATGTTTCCAAAAGTTCTTGGAAAGAAGAAAATGATAAGTATAAGGGAAAGCTTCAGAAAATACCCCCTTTTAGGTACAGGATTTCTATTATTATTATACGCGGGATTCTTATTTTTACCAATACTTATTGAATTACCTTTAATCTTTATCTTAGATGTTATCCCCTTTATCGTAGATATCCCCTTTATTGCTTTATTATTTATTGATTTCTTTATCGCTTTTGGAGTAATGACATTATTTTGGTTACTAATTGTTCCACGTTCCTTAAATCTTCCAGAGGGAAAACAATCTCTAAAAGAATACGTAAAAACCATTGGATTGAGATTTGATAATAAAATAGTTCGCAATATACTGCTTGGAATTGGATGTTCTATAATATTTTTCATTAGCACTTATATTACAGGTAATCTTTTCGGGCATTATACCTTTGATTTAGATGTGATTTTTGGAACCCCTGGTTCTAGTATTGCGTTATTTGGATGGTTTTTATTTATTATAATGTTGATTCCAGGAATATGGGAAGAAGTAGCATTTAGGGGTGTAATCACTAAATTAAATTTAAGGAGATATTCTCAAAGAACAACGTGGATAATAGTATCCGTATTATTTGGATTATTTCATTTTGTTAATTTATTAGTTGGGAGATATTTGGTTCTAACAATTTTACAAGTAATATACGCGGCTCTATTAGGGTTTCTCTTCGGATACATGTTTATCAAAACTAAGAGTATAATACCGAGCATAATTGCGCACTATCTCATAGATTCTGTTGGACAACTATTTTTATTTGTGAGTTTTGAGAATATGGGTCAACTTATTTTATTTTTAATAATAGGCGTCGGAATTCTTCCAACTATTTTTGGTATGTTGTTAGTTAAATTAGTTGTTAAAGAAAAAAACGAGAGAATTGATTTAATAAACTAATTTTTTTTGTTCTATTTCAACTTTTTTTAAGATTCGCCAACAATGTAGGAAATACAGATCTTTAAAACATTCTCAAGGGACCCTTTTTCAATTTTATCCACTGTGTCTGTAGGTTGGTGGTAAAATCCAAGCATTTGTTTTAAATCCATGGCAGAAATATTAGCAGCTTTGATCTTTGCTTTTGAGAATGCCGTAGCATCTGTACCACCAGTAATTTGGCCAAATAATTTTTCTAACTTACCTGATCCTCCTAATCCAGATGTTTGAAGCTTAATTTCGGAATTTTTAGCGGCACTTATTATTTTTTTAACAACAACTTCGGAATGTTTTGTACGAGTTGTTGGTTCAAAATCTATGATAGAAATATTGCCTTTGCTCTGAATTCCATCCATATTGACGCATTCTGCGTCGTACTTTATTAACTCGTCGTAATGTTCTTTAACATATCTATACGCGCCCCTTAAACCAGCTTCTTCGCACCCAAAAGATATTAATCTAATCTCTGTGTTTTTAGGTATAATTTCTTTATGATTTTTTAGGTATTTTCCAATAGCTAACACGATTGCTACGGCACTCAAATTATCAACGGCTCCTGGTACTTTATTAGCCTTTTTTCCAAACGATACGAAGAAGAATAACCCAATAAAAGCAGGGGTTCCTATTAAAAACAGGCTTAATACAAAAATAAAAAAGATTTCGTAGAAAAATAAACCCATTAAGGTTAAGAGTAATATAAGGGTTGATACAAACAACCACAAGAACATAATACCTAAGCCTAAAAAGATAATAATGGGATAGCCTATTTTTAAATGAGTTAATAAATTAAACTGAAGCGCACTATCGTTATGTCCAGAAAAGATCACGATTTTTTTTAATTCTTCCTCAGAGGAAATCTTTCCAATAACATTTTGTGATTTTCTTGATTTAAATAACGGATCAATGAATTCTCGATAATTAAAAAATTCATTCCATATGATTAAAAACGCAATTACGTTTAAACCAAATGATAAAAACGTCATTAAATAGCTCCAATAATTTACGAAATTAAGAGGTATAAGAAAAAAGGCTATAAACGACATAACAACTAAAATAAGATTAACCTTTATATATCCTAAGAACGCACGAGGATTACACGAGAAGGGTTCTATTACCGCCTTATCACAAACATGTTCTAATTCCCTTTTGATTATTTCCGCACTTTGAGCCTCTTGAGGACTACAAGGCATTCGTGGGCCGCATTCTTCGATAATTCTTTGGATTATTTCATACATATATTTTGAATCCTCGCTTGAAATTTCAATCATTAATTTTTACCTAATACTAGTTAATTGGTTTTAAAATTGCTTTAAAAAATTTAATATTTAATTTCAGACGAATTTAAAAATTGTATTTGATATTTAAATTGTATTTAAAATTTTATAATATTTCATAATCTTTTTTGACGAAATGTTTAAGCTTTTTAATGAAAACTTTTTTAGTATTTTTGTCTAAAAAAAAATATAAAAATAAAAAAAAAATAACTAAACAAATAATCCAAATTTAGGAATAAAATGAGTAGTAACTTGAAAAGGTTTGATGTTTCTTGCCCCCGATGTGGCGTGGGAAAAGAAATATCCATTCCAGAATCATTGTTTTTTGATAAAAAGTTTGGTACCGTTAAGATCAAAGTACCTAAAGGAGTAGTTTGTAAAGAGCACGATTTTATAGTTTTTATTTCTACTAAAGGAAATGTTATTGGATACGACATAATTGATGCTTCCGTATCTTTAGATCAAAAAGATAAATTACCGATTGATTTAATTAGTTTGACATTAGATGAATTGATCGATACCTTTGGTTTCAATTGTGTTGCGGGTTTCATACACGCTAAATTATTCGATTACGACTCCCGAATTATTAGAAACGAAGAATCTAGTTTCAACATAGAGCAATTAAACGAATTATTTGACAGATTAATCCCTGTCGAGTATCGAAATTCGAATGTTATAATAGACGAAGAATTTGACTCTTATGTGTTTCCTAATCCAAATTATTTCTATACTATGGCTAAACAAGAATATACCAACGCGTTTTTAATCAATAATCGTAAATTGATTATCCAAGTACCATGGCAATCGCAGATAGATTTTGAAAAATCTATATTAAGCAACGCTCTGGGCAAGTCAGACAAAAAAGAACAATTAAAGTATTTAGCGCTCTATATTAATCAATTTATAAGCGATGTAGAATTTACTATTTCGCTTTTAGAGAACGCTAAAGGTATCAGCGAAAAAGAGTTAACAAAAAAGCTAAAAGAAAAGTTAATAGTTTCTACGATCAATAGAAATAGAATCGTTTTAATAAAAGAATTTATTAGTAGACGAATTTCGAAGGATTTAAGTAAAAAAATAAAGAACTAATTTGATGAATTATTAACCATTTTCTTTACACTCTCTTCTTTAAAGACATATTTATGCAAAAGCACAAAAAAGATAATAAATTAATAATTTTCATAATTTATCAATGCAATAATTTAATTAAAAAATAAAAAATGGATTGGGGATCAATTAAAAATGGATTGGGGAATGCAAAATCGATTAGCAAGGATTATCAAACCTAAGTCTGGGCGTTGTGTAATGCTTGCCGTCGATCATGGATACTTTGGTAATATACCGGGTCAATTAAAACATTTTGGAGATTTAAGTCCGTTATTTCAATACGCTGATGCTTTAATGCTTACTCGGGGGATGTTAAGAAGTTGTGTTTCCGCTGATTTTGATATTCCGATAGTATTAAGAGTATCGGCTGGAGCTAGCATGTTAAAAGACCTTTCAAACGAAGAAATTAACGTAACTATTGAAGAAGCCATAAGATTAAATGTTTCAGCAATAACTTGCTCGATTTTTGTCGGCGGAGAGTTTGAAAAGCAAAGCTTAATGAATTTATCGAAATTAGTAAATTGGGGGCAAGAATATGGAATTCCTACCTTAGCGGTCACCGCAGTTGGTAGGGAAATGGTTAGAGATCACCGTTACTTAGGAATGGCTAGTAGAATGGCCGCGGAGTTAGGTGCTACGTTTATAAAAACATACTATTGTGACAACTTTGAAAACGTAACAAGTATTTGTCCTGTACCCGTAATTATTGCGGGAGGGAAAAAAACATCGGAGAGGGATGCTTTACAAATGGCAAAGAATGCTATTAATGCTGGGGCTGTCGGCGTAGATTATAATTATTATTCATAATTATAAGCGCATATATGGGAAGAAATATCTTCCAATCTGACAAGCCCATCGGTATGATTAAAGCAGTTAGAGCTATTGTACATGAAAATGCTTCAGTTGACGAAGCTTATGAAATATACCAAAAAGGTCCAGTTGGCCTTTAAACAATTTTATTTTTTTTTATTTCTATATTTTAAGAATATTTTGTGTTAAGATTAAGTTCTTAAATATTTCATAATTTTTCTTAATAATTACTATAGAGATTACACTCACACTAATGTATTTACCAAATATTGACAATCTTCAAATTTCTAAGGTTACTAAAAATTTATTAAGAGTTCATCAAATCAAAGCATCAGGCGTCTTTACAAGGTGCGACGGTTTAATAAAATTACCAGAAAAGGGTGTAAATAGGCACGCTATTATTATAGATCTTAATATTGAACCACAGTATGCAAATACCATATACAATTCGTTTAAGCCCATTTCGGATTATATATGCAGTCATACGCATTTAGATCACGCTGCTCATGTGCATGTTTGGAACGAAAAGGGAGTAAACATATATGCTCCCGTTCCAGAACACACGAATTTGTTAGATAGTTATAATTTTTTAAATAACTTTGGATTTTTAGAGGATCTTGACTTAGAAACTGGAATGAGTTTCGTTAATTCAATGGGATATAAAAAATGTAATGAAGTTATTTCATTTAAACCTGGTGATACGTTAAGATTCGATAATTTCGAACTGCAAACCATCTCTTTTCCAGGGCACTCCTTAGGTCATGTTGGATTTTTTTTTCCTTCCGAAAAAATTTTACATATAAGTTGTATGGGATTTGACCAAACTCAACCAGGAGTAAATGGTTTTGGTCCTTGGTACGGATTTAGGGATTGCTCTATTGAGCAGACTATCAAAGATATTAATCTTGCTGAAGAACTTTTTCTTAAGAAAGCAATTCAATTAACTTCGAGTCATTCTTATGTAGTTAAAAATCCCGATAGAACACCGTTTAATTATATGAGAAAAAAAATAGAAGGGAATCAAGAAAAAGTTAATTATGCGCTAAAATCACTTGATCATAACCTTACAATTGGCGAGAAAACAGAAAAATTGCTTAAATTAGATATATTTTTTCCTAAAAGAAAAATGAAAGGAGCAATGCTAAAAATTTACGCTTTTTGGGAATCTTGGATAATAAGAAAACATATTGAAAGAAGCATAAGAAAAAATCTATAAATAACTCATTCTTTATTGGGTTCTAAAACAACTTTTAAGGATTCTTTTGCTTCACAAACAACCTTGAAAGCTTCTCCAGCTTGACTTAGGGGGAATCTATGAGTTATTAATTCTAAGACTTTTATTTTCTTAGATAATATCCATATATAAGACTCTTGAAGATCTTCAGGTGCTGCTCCGTAAGATGTCGTTATTGTTATCTCATTTCTCCAATAATCGTTTATAGGGACTTCTAAATTAATACCGGGGGCAGGAACTGCAAAAAATATAATCTTACCACCAGGAGCAGCACATTTTAAAGCCTGATTTGCTGCAGATAAAGCGCCAGTACATACGATAACAATATCTGCTAATCGATTATCATTTAATTCCATAAGTTTTGAAGGGATATCCTCACTAGCGTAAAAAACCTCATCAGCCCCAAACTTCTTCGCCATTTTTAACCTATATTCGTTGATGTCCGTTGCAAATATTTTTGCTACCCCTCTCAATTTAGCTAGTTGAATATGTAAAATTCCAGAAACACCACTACCAAGTACTAAAACTGTTAAGCTTTTTCCAACTTTAGCTAATCTTTGTGCCCTACACACACACCCAAAGGGTTCGATAAAAACGGCTTCATCGTACGATATCGACCTATCTAAAACAAATACTCCTTTTTTCTCGATATTAATCTTAGGAATTCTAACATATTCAGAAAAACCGCCTGGATCGAAATTGGTACTGTGAAGTAGAGCACACGCAGTATGGTGCCCATGATGACAATAATAACAATCATAACAAGGAACATGGTGAGAAACAAAAACACGATCTCCGACTTTGAAGCGTCTTACATCCTTTCCTACCTCAACAATATCGCCTGCTATTTCATGCCCAAGAATTAGATTATCTACGCCTAGTTTTTTCATTTTGGCAAATCTATAATATTCTAGAACATCCGAACCACAAATACCTGACTTTACTACTTTTACCAAAAATTCTCCTGAACCAATTATTGGTTTTGGTATCTCGTCAAGCCTAACATCGTTATTGTTATAATATCGTGCAATTTTCATTGTAATACCTACATAAATTCAAAATTAACAGTATTAAAAATAATATGTTTTTATAATTATTAAAAGTAAGATCAAAAATCAAAAGATTTAATTCGATATTATTAATTTTTAATATTTAGAATTTTTAAATGATGATATTAAATGGTTGAGATCAAAAAAGAATTATTAGCACCATGTGGATTATATTGTGGAGTTTGCTCGATTTATATCGCTCACCGAGATAATAATTTGAAATTTAAAGAAAAATTATTGCCCGTCTATAAAGCGTTTGCAAAAAGCGTAGACGACATAGCTTGTACGGGATGCTTATCAGATGGAATTGTTTTCCCGGTTTGCAGAGTATGTTCTATTAAAAAGTGTTGTAACGATAAAGGGATTGAAGGATGTCATCAGTGCGACGAGTTTCCGTGTAAATTTATTAATAACTTTCCGATACCAGTAGGGAAGAAAGTTATCCTCCGAGCAATCCCATTTTGGCGAGAAAATGGTACAGAAGAATTTGTAAAACAAGAAGAGAAGAGATATCATTGTCCAAATTGTGGCAATCAATTATTTCGGGGATCAAAACATTGTAATAAGTGTAAAGTCGATGTAAATGTAGATTAATTCTTAAAATGAAAAAAAAATAGAAATTATCATCTATTATTTGCTGTGTTTCTAACAAGCATTTTAAAAGTTTCGTCTTCTAAATTGTTAAACATTTTTAATTCGTCATCTAAGAAATCTCTTAAAGCAGTTCTTATTGCTTCGCTTCGACTTGGATATACGCCCAAGTCATTTAAGACTTGAATTGCTGCTAAGTACTTCTCAGGTAAATTAATAGTTATTATCTTCATTCTTACCAACCCTTAATTTGTTTGAAATATTAAATTGAAGTTTTAACTGTTTTAACTGTTTAATTACTAATCATATTTTGTCGGATTATTTATAAATTAAGAATATTAATCCTTTAATGGTGTTAACGGCTTAATCATTAACGATTAATTAATATTAAGCGCTTAATATGATTGATAAAATAATAAGATGTTGTTCAGGTAGGTTTTTTTATAGATTTTAAATGTATCACTAAGGAAAAAGCTGACTTGTATAATTCCGCATGGCTAATTTCTTTGATATCTTCTAAATAAGTTAAACTATAATCTTCCTCCCGCTTAACATAAGTTATATCTTTTGTCTTTCTTTCGTAATCTAAAAAGGCATCAACTTTCAACACATTTTCATTTAATTTTCTAGGCAATTGTGGCATCATATTAAATGTAAATACTAAATCTGGTTTCGAAGATGTTTCAGCGTCAAAGACAAACAGAATGTTTGGCTGCGCGTAAGAAATGAAAGAATCTAAAGTATGAAATAAATCGTCAACCTTCACAGTAATGTCTGAACCTTCCAATGTGCTGCAATCGCTAACTTTCGGAAATAAAAACTTTTCTTTGCCTCTAAATGCGAGAGCTATCTCATTTGAACTTAAATATTTTTTAAAAACTTCGTTATTTTTTTCCAAAATAAGCTCGTTTGTTATTGGTTCAGACTTTACATATAAAATTATCGAGCTTGAAGACATTAAATTGATTTTTTGATAATAGAATTTATAGTTAGGGTTATAAGGTAGATTAATAACATCTTTATCACCCCCTATACCAAGTTGAGCCATAATATTCGTTACGGCTTGACTTGTTAATGTTAATAGTAGGAAAGCTCGAAAATCTTTGAGTTCAAGAAAATTATTGAAATCTTTAAAGTATTCATTAACAACTTTTATTTTCCCAATTAATTCTTCAGACATAAATCTAAACTCTTTGTAGGTTTGATTTAAATTAGTTAAATCAATAAATTATTAATTATAATTAAATCTATTTATGATATTTGGACAAGAAGTCTTTAAAGGACTCTTTTACTTCTCGAGTAATATGATGTTCTATTTCACAAGATATCTTTTCAACAAGCTCTTCGTTGCCGATTTTTAATACTTCTTTAAAAAAAGTGTGGAGCAATTTTTCAATTTCTTCTAATTGTAGCGCATACATTTTCCCCTTATCTGTAAGTCTTATTGATTTTCGTGGCTCCCAGTTAATTAAACTTTTTTTTTTTAACTTTTCGAGCATTCCTGACACCGAGGCAGGCTCAACTTGGAGGCTTTCAGCAATTCCTTTATTTGTTACCCATCCTCCTCTTTTTTTCTTTGAAAGGCTATAAATAACATCTATATATCTCTGATAGCTCTCAGGTATTTCTGAAAGTTCTCCAGTGCTTTTTGTACCACTTGTCATTTTCTAATTAAGAAATATTTATTTTTTTTCTTTGCCAAGTCTCATAACATCTATTATTCTTAATATTTTTTTTTGTTTTTATAAATAAAGTTATCAATTTTTTAGTGTTAAAACTAAAATTGAAATAATAATTATTAATTTTTAAACAAATGAAAACTAAAGAAAAAATGAACAAAACCTTTTCTGGAACCTTATTCTTAGTCATCGGAAACTCTGGTTCGGGTAAAGATTCTATTATCAAAGCTGTATTAGAAAGGTACCCTTCTGATTTAAAAAGTATTCGTCTTACTCAACGATATATTACAAGGTCTCCCTCTGAAGACGAGGATAATATATCGATTAGCCCAGAAGAGTTCAGAGAGATGTCAAAACAAGGTAAATTTGCCTTGGAATGGCACATTTATGGTCTTGATTATGGGGTTCCTATAGAAATTGATAGTTGGTTAAAAAATGGACATCCCGTGATTGTAAATGTTAGTCGAACAATTGTGAAAAAAGCTCGTGAAATTTATAGAAATTTAAAAATAATCTTTATTGAAGTTCCTTTTGAAATTACTTTAAAAAGGTTAAAAGCCCGCGCCAGAGAGAGCGGAAAAAGGTTAGAAGAAAGAATAGAAAGAGCAAAAAAGAATCAGAAATATTCTGATGCTGATTTTGTTGTTGATAATTCTGAAGAATTAGAAAATGCAGTTAATCAATTTTTAAACTATGTAATAAGCGTGGTAAAAGGAAAATAAAAAAATAAAACGCATAAATTTTTTTAATAAGAAAAATTAGATCAATTACTTCTATTATTTATATTACAAAGGCCCGGTTGGTATAGACGATCTCTCTCGAGAGATTGGTACAATGGTTAGTATTGGGGACTGTGAATCCCTAGAGGCGAGTTCAATTCTCGCATCGGGCCCTCTTATAATTAATAAATTCAACTTTTTTACTTACCATCTTTTTTATAACCTATAAAGTAGAAAATTAATATCTTTTAGTTAATTTACTTATTCAATTTTAGGATGGGGATTTATTTAATATCATGGTTGAATTAGAGCCAGACAAACTTCGAGATTTGCCAGGATGGAAAAATGCACCTATTCACATATGTATGGATGCAGATTATCGAGGGTTAACTTTTTGCTGTAAACCAGGCTATTTTCTGACTTTTGGCTTTAAATGTAAGAGAGATGAAACATTAAAAGAGTTGGGGATAAGTCAAGAAGAATTTATTAATATAAAAGAAGAGTTTTCTAAAGATAATGACTGGGATTCTGATTTAGTTTGTTTTGGCTCTATTTCGTATTGCTGTATGCGAAGAGGAGGCTGCCCTAGAAGAGATCCTGCCTTAGAAAAGAGATATCCCGATAAAACTAAAGAAGAGTATATGAAAATATATTACGAAAAAAAAAAGCAATTAGCAAAAAAGATATTAGAATCGGTAAAAAATCCTCAAAATAAGAAACAGGTTAGACCGTATTTGGATTTATTTTAAGTTAAAATTTAAAAAACATCTTTACTCTTTTAATTTAATAAATTTTATTGAGAAGTTTACTAAGAATGATAGTTTCTATTACCCATGAACATGATCTCGATGGATTAGGGTCACAAGCAATTATTCAACGATATTTCGATTTAAACCAAGAAACCCATCCAGATGAGATCAGATGTTTTTACGCTCATTACATTGATTTCGTTGAAAAGGTTAGCAATATCTTAGATTCAGAATCTCTCCCTTCACAACTAATAATTTCTGATATAGGCTTTAACGAAGATTTTGTAGATTTGTTCTCTGTTTTCAAAAATGCGAAAAAACGAGGATGTAAGATATCATGGTTCGATCATCACATTGTAGACGATTTAATAAAAGAAAAACTTAGAAATTTAGTTCATTTTTACTCAAATGACACTAAAAAATGTGCTGCTGAAATTGTTAAAGATTACTATTTACCAGATGACCCCATAGCATCAAGGATCGCTGAATTTGCCAGAGATACTGATTTTAGGACGGATATATATAAATTAGCGTCAGATTTGCAGTTAATTATCGGATATAACCGTGGAGCTAATAACGATCAAAATAAACATAGAATAGTTGAATTATTGTCTCAAGGCGATTTTGAGAATTCTTGGTTTAGTTCGCAACTAAAAATTCTAAAAAGATGGCACGAAGACGAGTCATCGTTCGCTTTAAATCACGCTAAAGTTATTCCGATGAAATCTTTTGGTAAAATTATTATTTCATGGGCAAAAATTGGTGGAGGAAAAATAGCTGGTTTATTGAAAGAGAAGTTTCCTGAAGCAAAAGCTCGTATTGGGATTGATACTCGACACAATGAAATAATAATCCATAGCGATTTTATAAACTGTAGGGTTTTTGCGAGGACCTTTACAGGAGGAGGTCATAAAGATCGAGCTGGGTTTAAATATCCTCAAATTTTCGAAAAAGATAATGTGTTAAACAAATCCTTTATTGACGATATAAAAGAAAACATTCTTAAACAGATTTAACAAACCAAATTTTTTTAATAATAAATTGTAATTTCCACTTCTTTGTTGTTATCTTTAGTCAGTGTTAATATTACCAATAACATTTCCTTCCGAATCCGTTTTAAAGATTCCTTTACTAGTATCAAGAAGAATTAATTTATTCCTCCAAGGATCTTTTACTATAACACATTTTCCTATAGGTATCTCGAAAGGTCCGGCTATAATTGATCCTCCAGCACTCTTAAATCGCTTAGCGGCAATTTCAGCTGAATTAACAGTGAGATCCACCTCAAATTCATCAGGCTCTGTGTGTATCACCAATTCTGCCTTACTCTCGGGAATTCGCAAGCCAACACTAGTTTCTGTGCGCCAAATAAGTTCATGGCCAAGAGAGTCTCGATAAAATTTAAGGCCAGATTCAAGATCTGAAACGGGCATCCTAATGCAATCTACTTTTCGAATTAAGCTCTCTTTTTCTGATTCATTTACCATTTTATCATCTTATTGAATAATTATAATAGAAATAAATATAATATTTAGATAATAATTAGAATAGTATTATTTAATATATATAAAGGCGTGAAATTGGCGTTTCACGAATAAAAGATTGATTATAAATAAAATTCATTTTTTTTTTAAGAAATGTGTTCCACTGCGACTCATTCTCGGGTATACAATGATTCTAGATAATTAGTTATATTCTGAAGCCTTTTTTCAAAGGGAATCTATAGGATCGAAGTTACTACACTGATACTACTAAGATCTCGGTAAATCATCTAACTCTAATTCTAAGAAATTTTTCAGGATTTGCTTTCTTTGTGGTTTCATTCATATGGATTCGGGATGGAATTAGATATCTTCAATACAATATTAATTTAAATTAAAATTGTTTTATATTTATTGAATAAACCTAAAAGAGTTTTAAATAAATATAAATAAGAGTTAACATGAAAAAATTAAAAATTTTCCTTGATACATCAGTATATAGTGCAATATTTGATAGTCGAGATCCAAATCGTCAAAAATTGACACAAGATTTTTGGGATACTATTGGAAATTATGATCTCTATTATTCTGAAATAATTACAGAAGAAATTAATGCTGTTTCAGATGAAAATTTAAAAGAAAGAATGAACGACTTATTGAAAAATGGGAAAACTGTTAAAATTTCAACTGAAGTTAAAAAAATAACTCAATGTTATATTGATGAAAGTCTTATTCCAGAAAAATATGAAAACGATGCATTATTAATTGCTTTAACTTCGGTTTATTCATTGGACATATTAGTAAGCTGGAATTTTAAACACCTAGTGAAAAGAAAAACTCGAATAGGTGTAAATTTGATAAATCTTAAAAATGGATATAAATCAATTGAAATTCTAGCTCCACCTGAGTTATAAAGGAGGAAAAAAATGTTATATGATATTGAAAATTTATTGAAAGAAGCTAAATTATCAGAAAAGGAAAAAACAAAGATTATTGCTGAATTAAAAGAAGAGTTCCCTCAAGATGAGATGCTTTTTGAACTACATCTCTTCCGTATAGTTCAGTATTTGAAAAAACAGAAAATGAAAGAATCTGTCAACTCTACAATATAAAACACCTATAGTCATTGTAATAGCTACTGTTCTATACCCCAGGGAGAAATTAGATGTTATATACGAAAATATAATTCCGTTATTCAATATTTTTTGGCAAGAGCAAAGCGGAAAATAAAGGGAAAAATACCACCTCTAAGAAAAAAGACCAAAACAATAATTCTTCATAAGAACGAAGTTATAAGGAAAGATTGATAAAATTTCTTAATCGATTTCTATACTTGTTCCTTTTTCTTTTCCTTTTAATTTTTTCAACCTGATCTCAAGAATTCCATTAGTATAACGAGCCTTAGCAAAATCTGAGTTAATAGCGTCTGGCAATTCTATCTCTTTGAAATATTTCCTCCCTAAAATAATTTTTTCTGTAGAAATAGTTAGAGATCGGTTAGTAGCGTTTATTTCAATATCCTCTTTTCTCACTCCCGGCATTTCAGCAATAACTACGAATTGGTCTTCCTCTTCATTCACTTCCACTAGTGGTTCTCTCGTCTTTCTTACTTTGGTTTCTCCTGTAAGGGGTTCCTTTTCAATATTACCGAACGAACCCATAATAGGTTTTCCGTCTGGACCAATACCGATATTGAATCCATATATTATTGGTCCTTTTTTTCCAAATTCAGCTTTATTTTTCATAAATTCTCTTGTAAAATCTTCCGGTGAAAGTCCTTGTAAATCTTTCGGTAAATTTTTTGAGATTTGTTTAAAAATTTCTTTAAACATTTTCTGAAATTCTTTTGAATTAAATAATTTGGCAGGGTCTAAATTTTTGAAAGGATTGTTGGGGGCCCCAAAGCCTTTAAATATATTAAAAAAGTCATTGGGTTCATCTTCATCATCTTCGTCTTCGTCTTCGTCTTTTCTTGGCATAGTATCACATCTTAGTAAAATATATGTAGATATTAATTACACTTAAATTTTTAAATATAGATTTAAATATAAATACTAAAGCTATAAACATAATAGCTTTTATTCTAGAAAAAATTGTTTAGTTTAATAAAGTTATTCCAATCAAAAAATTTGAAACATAATATTATAAGTAATTAAATGGAGTTGATTTTTATTTACTCAGAATTAAGTGACGACGATAAAGAAATGTATTTAGATGTTCTAAGAGAAGCCCCGATCTTGCCATTCAGCAATTTTGTCTCACGAGGAGACATCCCGGACAAAATTGATATAAGTAGGCCAAGAAGTTATATTGATCGTGAAGTTTATAGATTAGTACGCCAGACATCGCGCGATAAATCAAGTAGAATGTTACCGTTGTTAGGTTCAGCGGGCACAGGAAAAACTCACGCCTACCATTCATTTAAGGACAAAGAAAGAGAGAATAAAAGAAAGATAGAACAAACTGTTGAAGCAGAAGAAATAGAGGCGAGCCAACTGGAACCCGTTGATTGGACAATAGTTTACGTACCGAGCCCGCCTGCTGCAATTCGAGTTTTACTCCACGTATATACTTGCATTATTGAAGAATGTGGCCCAGAAATTCTCGATATTGTCTCAAAAAAATTAGTTAGAGAAAAATGGGGCGGTAAAAAGGGGGGATTGTTTCAGAAACCTAAAATTGATGAAGTTATTCAAATAGGCATAAGAGAATTCCCTGGAGTATTTGCTGATTGTGTTAAGGCCCTTGTAACTTATCAATTAGATAAAAATAAAAGAGGACTTGCTGAAAGATGGCTTCTCGGTGAAGATTTACAAGACGAAGAATTGAATGAACTTGGAATTAATTCAGTTGTGGAAGAGGACGATGTATGCCTTGCCATGATTAAAATTATTACTGAAAATTTAGATAGAGTGCTTATTCTTTATTTTGACGAGTTAGAGTCTCCGTATAGGATGCATGGCGAAATTGCTGAACAAAAATTGCTTGAAATATTAAAACGATTATATAATGAAGTTAAAAGTTTGGTAATCGTTGTTGCTGTTTTAAAAGAAATCTGGCCACGTATTTTAGAGATAGCAGATCAACCACTACGCTCAAGGATGGAACCTGAACAAGAGTTAAAACCTTTTAGTTTGAACGATTTAAAAATATTCTTTAGTAAGTCTATGGAAGTCTTTTGGGAAGATAATAATTTAAATCCTCCATTATATCCGTTATTTCCGTTAAATGAAAAATTAATTGAGATGATTTATGAAAAGACTCAAGGAAATCCAAGGAATTCCATCAAACTTTGTAGAAGATTTATTGAAAAAATTGTGACTGACGAAATGAGTGTAGAAGAATTATTAGAGGCAGGCATAGAGATGGTTGCAACAACAAAACCGCAAACAGAAAAAGAAGAAATAATAGATTTTTCGAAGCCTAGAGAAATTATTAAAAGGACAATTGAAGAAATATTAGCGGAAGAGGAATATACCATTGATGTTAATCCCCAATCGGTTGCGAGTGCCGCGCTAAAATGTATCGACAACGTAGGAGAACAAAAAGGAAAAAAATTCAAAACTCAAATGGAATATAAATTTATGCTTGGCAAGAAATCTCAAACTTTAGCTGCTCTAATTGAAACTGATGGTAAAAAATGGGGATTAGAAATACCTTCCTGTAAGAATTTCGATAGAAGTGCGGGGGTTGCAGGTTATTATGCAGCTAAAAGATTGAAAGATGCGATTGAGCAAAAAGCTATTGATTCAGCTATACTAATCGTGCCAACTGGTAGCGGTGGTGCGAAATTTGACATGATTTTGCAAAACAATTCAGAAATTCATAAAGTAGAGTTGAATAACGTATTAGGAGAAAATTTAATAGCAAATGCGTTAAAATCCCCAACTAAAGAAGGATGGAATATTGCAAAGATAATTTTTCCCGATATTGGAGAATATGTACCCCCTCAAGTTGAAGAACCTTCAGAGGATTTATAAGGAGCTTAAATCATCTCTTTTTTAAATTAAAATTAATTATAGTTTTTCAAAATGTTCTTTGATTTTTGTGTCTAAATTAAATAGTTCCTTTGCTAGTTGGTCTGCTCTCTTGAAATTCTTTAACAATTCAGTTAAACTTATTGTTAATTCGTGCTCCTCAAACGAATTTGAAATATTTATTAAAGTATCTATAGGTCTGATTAGCTCGTGATATAGATGAAGCTTATTTTGTTGGAACTCCTCAATTTTTTTTTCCATATCTCTATGAATGTTTTCGCGATCTTTAATTAAATCGGGAAATTTTACTACTTGGTCAGCTTTACTTGTCAAAAACAAGACTACATCGTTTTCTTGGATGATTTCAGCTAATTCAGCAGCTTTAAGAAGGCTTTTCCTAGCCTTTTTATAAAATTTATCATTTAATAATTGCTCAGCAAGTCTGATTTCCTCTGACAATTTCTCAGGAATGTCTTCACCTAAATCGATTAATTCTCTAGCTTCTTGCAACTTTCCATTGTCAAGCATTTTTTTGGTTTTATCGTTGATGGTCTCTTTAATCATAGTCGGTTCTTTTAATTTTTCCATTAAAGTGAAAATTGAATCAAATTCTTTTTTGAGTAGCGCTTCTAATTTTCCTTTATCCTTTGAAAATTCTTTAACAACTTTAGCAGCGATGTTATCGAGTATACTCTTCAAAGAAACTAAGTCTTCGTCATTTTTAAAGACGAAACCTAAGAAGAGATTATCCCTTTCAATAGATTTTGCTCTTATTTTTGACGAATAAAACCTTAATTCTTCTCTCCAACATATTGTATCCAAAAATTTGTTTTGGATGTGTTTTTCTTCGAAATCTTTTAAAATGTCGGGATCAATTTTATTTTCTTGAGCCAAATAATATTCTGCTAATACATTTGGTCCAAAAGATTCGTCTATTTCGTAGAGATATATTCCAACTGGCATAATATAGATTCTCAGTATATTTTTTCATATTAAAATTATACTTAATATTAATTACTAGTTAATAAGCATTTGATTTTAAATTTTTATTTAATCAAAACATTTTGATATTATCTTAGAATTATAAGAATCTAAATAGTGAATTTATAAAATGACGATTATTGAAAATACTTATTGTGAAGCTTTTGAAGGCCTTGTTATTCAGTTAATGGTGACTGCCCAAGATGCTGAATTCCTAAATAGAGCTGTAAATGCTTTTACTGCGTTACCTTCTACGGTTTTTGGAGATGCTGAAGGGGGAATTGTAAGGTGGCTTTCTGAAAAAGAGACAATTGATGGAAGATTGGGGGCAATCGTTCAATTATGGGTCACAGGTACGGGTAAAAAAGCTCAAGCAAAATTCTACGAACAATTAGGTAGGAGAATGAGACAAGGTATACTTGTAGTTCCAACCACTGCTGTTTTTAATTATTATCCTAAAAAAGTTGATACGAAATTTAATATGATGGATAATGTGGGTCATTGTGGAGATGGATACGAAGAAATAGTCAAAAAATTCAATCGAAAGCTAATTTCAGTTCCAATTATGATGGGATATGATTTTTTAATTGAAGAAGAAATATCTTATGCAAAAGGAGTAATGGGGGGAAATTTATGGTTATTTTGCGATTCTGTTGATTCTGGTATCAAAGTAGGGCGAGAAGCCGTAAGAATCGTCGCGGGATTAAACAATGTTTGCACCACTTTTGATGTCTGTTCAGCAGGTTCTAAACCAGTACCACCCGATGCGAAATTTCCTGAGATTGGTCCACCTACAAATCATCCTTTTTGCCCAACATTGAAGGATAAATTATCCCCAGAAGAATTTGAGGTTCCTGAAGGAGTTTTATCTATTCCTGAAATAATTTTCAACACCCTTGATCTTGAAACCGTTGAGTTAACAATGGCAAAAGTAATAGAAGGGATTTTAGACATGGATGGTTTGCTTAAGATTTCTGCCGGAAACTATGAGGGAAAATTAGGTAAATTCAAAATATATTTACGAGAATTAGGTTTAAAAGAAGGCTATTTTAGTTAAAAATCTCTTTTTATTTATATTGTTAAATTTTTATCTTTTACGGGTAGAATAGGAAATCCTTTTTTATATTCAGAAAATAATGGATATTTTTCTTCAAATACTCGTTCGATTTCCTCAAGCGGTAAATCGGCGTGAATCCCTCTATCCTTGGTGTATTCTCCAAATTGTCTACCTTCATTGTCATAAGTAGCAAATACAGCGTCATTTTCGCCATCGAATTCAACCATAGGAATAAAACCACCCTTTATTGCGGTTTTCGGATCAAAGGAAGGCGTTAATTTTACCCATTTATTATTCAGATAAAACTCGCTATAGCCATGATAATGCATGACATTCGTCCCCATAAAATCTATAATTTTCTGAGAGATCTTATGATTTATCAAGTCTACTAAATGAATACTCGCGGGAATTCCAATCGCCCTCGCAAAGGAAGATAATAGTACGGATTTTGAGACGCAAAAACCATTTTTTCGTCGTAAAGTTACGCTTGCTTTAAAATTTGCCTTTATTGAGGGAATATATGTGTGCATGTTATATTTAATTTCATCTCTTACCCAATAAAAAAGAGCAATAGCTTTTTCTTTTTCAGTTTCTAACTCTTCGGTAATTTCAAAAGCTTTATCCCGAACAAATTTCTTGTTAAAATCAAAAAATTTAGTAGGTTGTAGATAAATATCCAAATTCCCCATAATAAGGAAAAAATTTGGTCATTTTTGAATATTACCATTCAGATTACTTTCACTAAAAAGAAAATTTAGAAAAAAAAATTAACTTTATGTAAATTATAAATAAAGAGATTTCAATTTTTATTTAGGAACTAAACAATAAAAAGAGTTTTTTTTAAAAATTTATAGAGTGTTAAAAATTAAAATTAAAAGTTTTATTTGGATATTGCCATTAATTGGCGGACTTCTAACGCTCAGAGCAATTTTTACTCCAGCAGCTTATTATTTTGAGAGTAGTGGGCACTTAATTTTTTGGATGTGGGGTTGGTATGATAGATTAGGTATATGGGATTATGGCATAGCAAAGGGATTTATTTCTGATCCGTTGATCCTTAATATTGGAATTATATGTACTGTATTAATAATAGTTGGTGCGTCCATCTTCATCATTAACAGCATTTCAGCGGCTTTTATATTTAGGAAAGGTAATAAATTTACCAAAATTGTATTATGGGTATGGTTTTTATGTGGAATATTACTTATTATTGCACCAATCTTTTGGAGTGCAATGGTACAAATTTTTCCACCATTTTCACCAATTCCTGTTGGTAGTGACCCCCCTCTTAATTTCTGGAGCGTTTTTTTTCCAGCCTGGGCAGTTATAGCCCCAATTATAACTGGTGCTTTATCTTGTGGTACTATTATTCTATTTAAAATAAAAATTGTTAAATCATATAAGAAAAATAGAAAAATTTAGAAAAAAAAAATTTAAATTTTTTCAGCTATTAAATCAATTATGTCAATAGGTTGGATTTTCTCTCGAATTTCAACGCTCATTTCTTTATAAGCATCATTAAAATTACCGATACAGAAAGGACAACTCGTAGTTAAGATTTTTGCGCCCGTATCTATTGCTTCCTGTATTCTTTCTTTTGAAATATCAAGAGCCAATTCGGGAAATTGGCTTTTTACGCCTCCTCCAGCTCCACAGCACCAGGCATTCTTCCGGTTTCTTTTCATTTCTACTAGTTCAATTCCCGGAATTTTCGATAATACTTCTCTAGGTATCTCGTAAAGATCCATATGACGCCCTAAATGGCAGGGATCGTGCCATGTTACGATTTCCGCACCTTCTACTGATTTAAACGGTATTTTGTCATTACTTAACATCTCAACTAAAATTTCCGTTATATGTTTTACTTCAAACGGTAATTCTTCGCCCAATATTTCGGGATAATCTTTTTTCCACGTTCTATAACATCCCGCACATGCTGTAAAAACTGTCTTTGCTCCCATATTCTTAAAGACTTCTATATTGTGTCTTATTATATCGGGTAAAGCTTTCTCATCGCCGATTCTTATGGCAACAGAACCACAGCACCACTCGTCTTTAGACATCGCGATTTTCTTTCCAGCAGCTTTCAAAATTTTCATCATACTTTTCAATGTATCCACTTGTCTTAGAGGCATAGTGCACCCCCCAAAAAACACTAATTCTCCTTTGTCCTTGATTTCGGGAAATTCGGTTGTCCACTCGAACTTTTTAGATTCCTCTTCACCGTAAGGATTTCTCATACTTTCATTGTTCATGTAATCAATTAATTTAGCGTGCTTATCAAGGGGAGCAAAACCAGCTTCTATTAAATCTTTTCGCAACGCTTCCCATACTTTTACATGGTCGATCCATTTAGACGTATTAAGAACGATATATTCGTTTTGAGACATGTGACACACTTCTGTGCAATTTCCGCATTCTGTACATTCGTAAACGAATTCTGCCAGCTCTCTGGAAAGAGGGATCTGTCCTTCTAATATGCTTTTAAGAACGTTCATTCTTCCTCGAGCAAAAGAAATTTCAAAACCTCCTTCTCCTTTAGCTTCCTTAACCGGACAAGTTAAATATCTATCAACTGCCGGTCGAATGGCGTATCCACAGTCTCCGCACCCCATACAGCTCATTATGGCTTTCCATTCCTTCTTTAAATGTTTTAACTCACTCAATTTTACTATCACCCCAAAAATTAAATTTTCCTCTACTTAAAATCGTTTTTGGATCTAATACTTGCTTAATTGACTTCATAAAATTATAATACTCTGGCGTGTAAGCTCCAATATCAACCATCAGACGAGACATAAAATCTCCCATCATATACCACTGAACCCCGCTTTTTGTTACTCTTTCTAATAGCGATTTCCAGAGCTTTAAATCTAGTTCCCTGAGAAATTCATGATTTTCTCCATCGAAATAACTTCCAAAAGTGGTAAAACCACACGTTATTTCTACATTATTTCCATCTATTAATAAAATTGGGCCACTCCCAGCAATCGGACGATTTTTTGTAACATTTAAAATTTTTTGCATATCTTCATTATGTTCCATGTCCCATTGGTTAATGTCGTTTAAAATTGGAGGATATGAATTGATCGAACCAAAACATTCTGCTGTTAATGGTTCCATGCCGGGATACATCCCCCATAAGTTATGATAGAATTGCCAATGACCTTGTTCGGTGTAATGCCATTTAGCCATGTTCCCCTCAGAAATTTCTAAACCCAATTTTTCTGTTTTATTATTTAGCATAATTTCGTCTAATTGTTTTACTTTTTCATCTAATTCATTTTCCGAATTTGCTTCGATCGTATAAAAGATTACGCCTCTTTTTTTTTTCAAGTTCTCCCAAAACGGGAACATTCCTTGCTCACAACCGACTCTAACAAGAAGGTCCATCATATACATAACATCGTAAACATCAATTCCCTTTTGCCTAATTTCAGTCATTATTTTTGCCGAAACTTGCCTTTCTTTTCGAGGTAATTGAAATGTTTTATAAGCTGCGAATGGTGGTCTTGGAAATATTTGTAGCGAAACTTTAGTTTTCACGCCAAAAATACCATTGTCACCACAGAAAAGCCCGGCTAAATCAGGACCATTACCAAATCGGTTGAAAGGGAATTTGGAGTACTTATTAGCTTGAGAACCCGTTTCAATGATATCACCAGTCGGAAGTACTACCTCCAATGAAACCAATTGATTAGTACAGGCTCCATATTTCGCACATCCGCCACCACCCACTGAATGATGAGATATTCCACCTCCTATAGCCGCAGTCATTCCAGAACCCGGTCCCATACAACCCGTATAAAGTCCATAATGACACAAGTATTCGTTTAATTTTCCCCAAGAAATTCCAGCTTCAACTGTTACGATAAGATTTTCTTGGTCTAAATTGATAACCTCGTTCATTCTTTTCATATCTAATACTATTCCACCATCCCCTATGGGTTTACTTCCACCGAATTCACAGTCCCCACCTCCACGAGGTGTAACGGGGATATTTTCAATGTTTGCAAGTTTTAGAATCTCTGCAATCTCTTGAGCGTCTTTCGGTCTAATTACTACATCAGGTACGCCTTGCAAAACGGGATCTACATTTCTTGAATACGCGTGCCGGACATAAATACTATTAGAGATGAATTTCTCTTTTACGATATTTTCTAATTTTTTATATACTTCAGACAATTTTCTTAAACCTCTTTACTATTTAATATAAACATTTTATAATAGATTCTATAAATTACTTAAATGTATTCTAATTGCGTTAATTATCTTAATTTTATTTATTTTCCAACTTACTCATTTTTTAATCATTCTTCAATACATTTCCAAGAATCTGCAATTATATGATATTCAGCAAATTTATCGCTAATTTTAACTTCAGAATTATTGTAATCACTCTCAAGCATCGTTACTTTCCCAGTTATTTCGATCTGACCTTCACAAGAAATCTGGTCCTTAGTATAAACTATAATTTGATAGCTATTAGCTAAGTCGAAATAATTCATGTGTGGATGAGAATTAATAAGAGCTGTCATATGTTGCCAGATTACTTTAGAAATTCTCCCTTTTACTTTAACTATATTTCCCACGTTATTTTCAAGATAAATCCTTTTACTAAACATTTTTTTTACTTCTTTTTCCATAATGATATTTGTTTTTTATTTTTCTCCCCAAAAATTAAATTTTCCTCTGCTTAAAATGAATTCAGGGTCAAGCATTTTTTTTATTGAACTCATAAATTTTAAGTATTCTGGCTGAAACGCTCCAATTTCGACCAAAAGTCTACTGAGAACATCGCCCATCATATACCAGGTTACTCCGTGCTTAGTTATTCTTTCGAGTAGCGATTTCCAGAGTTTAAGGTTAAGTTCTTTAATAATTTCATAATTTTTCCCATCAATATAGCTTTCGAAGCTCGTAAATCCAGTCGTTAGCTCAACATTGTGATCTCCAATCAAAATTATTGGTCCTGCTCCCGAAATTGGTCTCATTCCGGAAATTTCTAGAATTTTTTCCATTTCATTAGAGTGCTCTAAATCCCAAAGTTCTACATCTTTTAAAATTCCGGGATAAGCGGTAATTGGCGTGTGACATTCCGCGTCTAATGCTGTAAAGCCAGGGACTAACCCCCATAAATTATGGGCAATTAGCCAGTGCCCTTGTTCTTCGTAATGCCATTTCCCTATGTTGCCGTCTGCAATTTCTGGACCTAATTCTTCTGCTTTATTTTGTAGAAAAATCTTGTCTAGCTGTTTGACTTTCTCTTCGAGTTCTTTTTCCGAGTTAGCTTCTACTGTGTAAAACATTGTACCCCGCTTTCTCTTTAAGTTCTCCCATAAGGGAAAAATTCCTTTTTCTGTGCCTACTCTTACTAGTAGATCCATAAAATACATCGAATCGTAAACATCAATCCCTTTACGCCTGAATTCTGTAAAAATTTTTGCTGAGATTTCTTCTGATTTTCGAGGCATGAGAAATGTTTTATAATTCGCAAATGGAGGTTTTGGAAAAACTTGTAATGATGCTCGGGTTTTCACGCCAAGAATGCCGTTATCGCCGCAAAAAAGGCTTGCTAAGTCTGGTCCGTTTCCAAATCTATTAAACGGAAACTTTGAAAACTTATTTGCTTGAGAGCCAGTTTCAATAATTTCGCCTGTTGGTAAAACTACTTCTAAAGAAACTAATTGATTTGTGCACGAACCGTATTTTGCGCATCCACCACCTCCTACCGATTGATGTGAAATGCCACCCCCCACTGACGCGGTCAACCCGGAGCCTGGGCCTAAACATCCAGTGTATAATCCAAAATGACACAAGTGTTCGTTTAATTTTGCCCAAGAGATTCCTGCTTCAACGGTTACGATATGATTTTCTTGATCTAAATTAACTATATTATTCATACGTTTTAAATCCAAGACAATACCGCCATCTCCTATTGGCTTACTACCGCCAAACTCACAATCACCACCTCCACGGGGAGTAACGGGGATACTTTCCTCGTTTGCCACTTTCAAAATTTCAGAAATTTCTTTTGCATCTTTCGGTCTAATTACGATATCAGGGACACCTTGCAATACGGGGTCTACATTCCTCGAATAGGCGTGTCTTACATAAAGGCTGTTCGAGATATATTTCTCCTTGACTATATTTTCTAATTTTTGAAACAATTCTGACAAGTTTTAAACCTTAATTTTTATGGATTAAAATAATATATATTAGAAAGCTTCAACTACTTAAATGTAATTCAATTTACTATAATTTTCTACATCATAAGATTGGTTTTAAAGAATTGAAATTAGGAAAAAAGTATTTAGCTATAATTTCAACCGTTATTGTTTTAATTATTCCAATATTTTTTGGAATTTACGCCGATTTTCTCACGATAAGCGAGATTAGCTTAGAGGTTTTGTTATTTCTATTAATAGGGTTTGTGCTTCTTTTAGTTTTAGGAAAAGTGATGGAAATATTTTTGTACGGTAAAAAAAGTAAAGAAAAAATGAAACAACACGATGTTATTAGGGTATATTTGAACGAAGAAGGTAAAATAGTTTTACTCGTCTTTTTTCCGTTGACTATGATAATGGAGGAATTAATTTTTCGCTATTATGTTATAGGGTTTTTATTAAACCGTCTAAACTTAGAATTAATATCAATAATTATGATTTCAAGTTTAATTTTTTCGCTATATCACATTCATACATGGTTTAGATTTAAAGACTTAAAAATCCTAATTTCTTATCTTATATTTTCGTTTCTTTTAGGAATCTATAACGCCTATCTCCTTTTTACTTTAGGCATATTTGCGTGTATTATAGTTCATTTTAGCTTGGTCTTTATAATATATTATAACTTATACAAAAAACTTTCTTAAATACGCTCGTATTATTTTAATATAACAATTTGTTTATTTTAAGTTGATATTATGAAATTATTCTTCCGAGATTTAACAGAAAAAGATATACCAGCAATCTTAGATATAAGTAAAGATATATGGGAAGGAGATGATTACATTCCCGATGTTATAGAAAGGTGGTTAGATGAGGATGATAAATTGGTTTACGGTGCTTTTCTTGAAGAAGAAATGAAGGAATTAATTGGATTGGGAAGAGTAAAGATGTTTTCTAATGGAGTAGCTTGGTTAGAGGGTGGCCGAGTGAAGATAACTCATCAAAAGAAAGGAATAGGACGTGATTTGATGAAATATGCAATAGATTACGCAATTCGAGCAGACGCTAAAGTTGCTCAATACGATACATCTTCTAGAAATTTTGGTTCGAAAGCTTTAGCTAAATTTCACGGATTTAAAGAGAAAAAAAGGATGGAAGTCTTAGAATATAAAACGAGTGAGTTAAAACTAACTAAAAGTGATTTTTCTCAAATACGGAAAATAACTAACGAAGAGGCAAAAATTGTTTATAAAAAAATGGATATTGGCCCTGGAGACGAATTAAATATTGGATGGTCGTATATCCCTTTATTAAATTTAGAGGATAAAAATTCTTTATGGTTGACAAATTCTGAAGCAATTTTACAAAAAATAAATATTAAGAGTCATGCTCAACCGGAAAAACCTAGAGAAAATGAAGTATGGATAATAATTTACGGTGATCCATTAGCCGCTTGTAAATTAATATCTTATACATTAAACTTCGAAATTGATGAAGATAAGATCGATTTAATTGAGCTTTACTGTAAGACTGAAGTAGTAAAATATGTAAAAGAATTAGGGTTTAGAGATCCCTCCTGGGAAGACGAACCCGTAGCGGTTGTTCTTTATGAAAAAAAATTAAATTAAAAAACTAATTGATTGAAAATTGAAATAAAAAAAAGGACATATTTCAAATTTTTTACTTCTTAATGTTTTTAATAATATCTTTTACAATTTCGATTGGCATAAACGATTTTTTGTTAATTTCTTCTGGAGACATCCCTTGTTGATGAAGTCGAATTATAACAGTTGACATTGGTTCCCCAAATTCAACAATATGGTTATCGGGATCGTAGACTCTAAAAGATCTCTGACCCCAAGGGGCTTCTACAATTGGATGCATCATTTCTACACCTTTGTTTTTTAATTTATTATGAAGCTCCTCTAAATTAGAACTTTCAAAGTAAATCTCTGAATTATTACCTCCAACTTTTATATCTTTTGCTTTCTCTGAGAAAATGATATTTAACGCGTAATCTTCCTCCCAAATAGCTAGTCTCCCTTCAAAAGCAACATTTACTCCAAAATCCATAGTTATTTTTTGACCTATGAGATTTGAGTAAAAATTTTTCGATTTTTCAACATCTTTTACAAAAAAAACAGCACCTTCAAATTTTGGGCTTGTATTTTCTATTCCTTTCTTCTTCGACATAATTTCTACCTTTTTTTTTTGGTGAAATAATAAATTTAAATTAAATTATAAAAACTACCCCTCTCTTGATTTATTATTTTTTGACATTCTTAAGGGATAAAATGAAGATAAAACAATTGGAATAGTTCTTATTGATAAATATATAATTTAAAGTATCAGATTGATTGAAATTTCGAAATTAGGGGTATTTATATTCTAAGATATAGATAAATTGTAAGACGATAAAATTAATCTATTTTTTAAAAATTGTATGGAAGCTATAACAATTAATAGATATGTTCAAGTTATTTGTCCTGTGTGTAAAGCACAGAACACTGTACGGATTCCTAAGTCCGTAATTAACCAAGCTTCTCAACTAACCACCGTCTCTATTCCTAAAGGTGAGATTTGTCAACATCACTTCCAATTATTTATAGACAAAAATTTTAAAATACGGGGATACCAAAAAGTAGATTTTCAATTAGACTCAGAGAATGACAAAAAGAAGAAAAATCTAAGACATAATAACAAAGATAATTTTGTTAATAGTTTAAAGCTATACAAATCTTCAGTATCAATAGACAATTCTATTAAAAATGTGCCAAAAAAGCCAGATAATAAAAAAGAAACAAAAATTATCGAAGAGGGCTTCAATAGAAAAAACTATAGAACATTACAAGATATTTACGAAGAATTTTGGGAATTTATCAACGATAACAATGAAATCTTTCAAAAATTTATTGTTAAAGACAAGAAAAGAAGGTCTCTTTTGAAAATGAACGAATTAACACCAGTTTCGGATCTTAATTTATTACAAACAATTGACAAAACTATGCAGTAAATTTTTAAGAAAAATCGCCTAAATATCATTATAATTAAGAAATTTATTATTTATTATTCTTCAAATCTATAGAATATTTTTTGTAAGAGTTTAACATAATGAACATAAGCGGATTAATACAAAAAGAATTTGGTAGAATTAAATCTGATAAAAGAACTTTAATTCTATTATTTGCAATACCAATGATATTAATTGTCATTTTTGGGCTTACTACGGGCGTTGGCCCTATGAAATTCTTTACATCTGCGATTATAACTCTGGATGAAATGCCTACTTACGATAATTTCCCGACAAATTCTTCTCAGTACGATGAAACTTTTATCTCGGTTATGGAACAAAATACAACAATGTGGGATCTTTATGATTACTATAATAGTACTAACAGTGGAGAGTATAACGAAACATTTGTTCATTGTTTAAATTTATTAAAAAATGAAGTAATAGATGTTTTTATTGTGCTCCCTCAAAATTTCTCAGAATCTGTAGCAGATAAAACTAATCCTATAATATTTTATTATATTGATGGATCTGATCTAAGCGCTGTGGGTGCAATTGAAGTAGCTTTCCAAGAACCTCTCGCTCTTTTTCGTGTTGAAATTAATATGTTGGAGAATTTTACAATAATGGTCCCTCACCTTGAATTTGGAGTGCCTTCGTGGGAATCTCAATTGCTAAACTACTCATTGGCTCTGATTTTACCAATAATAATAATTGGAACCACGATGAATTTAACCTCACTATCAATTGTTTCTGAGAAACCGCTTCCTCGAATGCTTATAACTCCTACAGCAAAAAGAGAAATAATACTTAGTAAATTAATTGCAAACACAATAATAATGATACTGCAGGCGTCAGAAATATTCGTAATGACTGCTTTTTTCGGTTTATATAGTTTAGGCTCGTTATTTAATTTTTATCTAGTTTTAATAATGATTGGTTTTTGTGGGATAACCATAGGTTTATTTATTTCTACCATTAGCCCAACAGAACAAGGAGCTAATCAAATGTACATGATGCTGTTTATTATTATCATAATTTTTTCAGGAACTATTTTACCGCCCGAGTCTTTGGGGGGTGCGCGATTTCTTTCAGACATGCTTCCTTTAAGCCATGCTTCAGTCCTCATAACAGATATAACATTAAAGGGTTTATCGTTAAATGTAGAACATTCGCTATCTATTCTTTTAATTTCATTTGTTTTTTTAGTAATTGCTTATATCGCATATATGTTTAAAAAAGTGGAGGTGTAAAGAATTAAACGAATTAGCCAATTTAGCAATAAATCGTCTAAATTGAAAAAACTTAATATTAAGAATAATATATTTCGATTAGTTAGACAAATAAAGAAAGAATTTCAACTCTTATGGACTGATAAATTTAATATTTTTATAGCACTAATAGTTCCACCTCTCGTAGTTGCCTTATTAGGAATAACCACTGATATTTCGGGCTCATCTTTAAACCTTATAGATTGTGTTGTGGTTTCTTATGATTCAAATACATATATCAACGAAATTAATTTTACAGAGTCAAAATTAGATGAATACAATATGAAATACGTTAATGCCGTAAACAACTCGAATTTATTAAACCTAATACAATTTTTAAACGCTTCTGAAGAGATTTATGCGATGGAAACGGCTAGAAATTATTTAAATTCAAAGCAAATTAAGGTTATTATCGTAATTCCCGTTGACTTTTCTGAATTGTTAATCTTTGGGTATCCTGGTTTAATAGAATGTATATCAGACTCATCAGATTTTCAAAAAATTCAAAATAATTTAAATGCTGTTTATGATTCTATTAAAATTTTTGTTAACCAAAATAATTTGACTCCTCAATTTGAAGTTAGTGGTTTTGAAGAATTTTCGATTCCTGAAGGTTATAGTTTTAAATTTAATTTTATGATGGTACTTGTTCTCTCTTTTATGGTTATAGGCGTTGGGATGGTCTCAACAATCCTAATAATAGTTCAAGAAAAACCAATTGCGAGATTATTGCTTACTCCCGTTGAAAGAGCTGAGATTCTATCTGCAAAATATATCACTTATACAAGCGTTTTAATTATTCAAGATCTTTCACTTGTTATTAGTTCTTTAATATTTGGGTTATATGTAGTAGGTTCATTGTTCGATTTATTCCTCGCATTATTTATTTTAGGATTCACCGGCCTTGCTATAGGTATTTTTATTAGTACAATAAGCAAAACTAAAACTCAAGCAAACCAATTTTTTTTTGCTACTTTTCTAGTTTTAATTCTTCTAAGTGGAATATTTATTCCTATTGATGCCATGCCGAATTACTTACAAATAATAGCATATGCACTCCCGTTATCTCATGGAGGTCCGTTAATAACAGGAATAATTACTAAGGGAAAATCAGTATTTGGGTTTGACTTTTTTACTTTATTAAGCGTTAGCGTTTTTCTTGTAATTACTTCCTTTATAATATTTCAAAGAAGGAAATATGAGGTGTAAAAAGGAGATTTCTAAACCTTCTGATAATTCAATGGTACTTGTGGAAAATTTAAACGTCACATTTGGGAAAAACCAAATTGTACATGATGTATCTTTTAATGTGGACCAAGGTGAAATAATTGGTATGTTTGGAATTTCAGGCGCTGGAAAAACAACAATTATTAGGGTACTAACATGCCAAATTGAAGAGAAAAATTGGAGTGGAAATGTAGAAGTTACAGGTTTAAATCCTAGTAGAAAAAGAAATCATTCAAAAATTCTAAGTAATATTGGATATGTTCCTCAACTAGAACTATTGAATTTATATTTTGAATTAAATCCTATGGCAAATGTCGAAGTTTTTACTTCTACTTATGGAATGAACAAGAGAAAGGCTAAAGAAACTGCTGAAAAGCTGTTTAAAATTTTAGACATTCCAGAGGATACTTGGAAAAAAAGGGTATCGCGGATGAGCGGGGGCGAAAAAAAGCGTCTTTCAATGGCTATTGGTTTAATACATAATCCCCAAGTTCTCTTTCTTGACGAACCTACGACGGGTGTGGATGCGTCGAAACGCTATGATATACTCAGTTATCTAAAGAAGTTAAACCAGCATTTAGGCACAACCATGTTTATTATTACACACGATTTAGAAGCGGCACTAATATGTGATAAAACTGCGATATTAAAGCAGGGGAAATTACTCGAATTTGAAACACCTCGAAAGTTAATATCTTCTTTGCCAAGTGGGGGTTTAGTAGCGAAAATTTCAATCGAAAGTTTAGATCAAAAAGTAATAAAAACGGTTCAAAAATTTGATTCAGTTAAAAATGTATTACGCGTTGGAAATGAAACTATTGAAGTATTAATGGAAAATTTTAAGAATAACTTACCTAAATTAATGAAATACCTATTTGAGAATGATGTTAAAATTTATTCTATGAGTAGTGATATTGCCGATTTTAGAAGGTTCTTTCAGATTAGAATCCAAGAGGAAGAGGAAAAAGAAAATGAAGTAAATCTTTCTGAAATAAACAGTGAAGGTGGAATTATATCTTAAAATTAAGTCGGAAAAACGAAAAAAGACTAAAAAATTTTATTATAGTCAGTATTCTTATAGGAACTCCAATCATAACTTTGGTTTTAGTAAATGTTCGTTGGATTTATTTTATTGACGAAAAAAATGTAGAACAAATTAAAAATGTGGCAACCTCTTTTACAAGCACTCACCATAATGATGTAGGACTGTTTGTAGAACCCGATATTGATTCAAATTTTAGAGCTATCGAGTCTATTAATTTCACGTTTTCAAGTATTTATGCTCCTAAATTAACAAATCCTAATTATAATCTAAATATTGAATCTTTTTCCCGCAATTTCTCTCTTGATTATATCTTTGAAAAACAAAATGTGGATGGATCCTATTCAGATATAGCGGGATTTGGAAATATGTTTTCAACCTATGAAGCAATCGAAACTTTAGAAATAACCAATAAATCGTATCTTGAACGTAAGATAAATCTAGGAGAAACGAGTAATATTGCTAACTATTTAGTAAAATCTTTAAACGGGGGCGGATGGGGATTTAAGGCTATGCAATTTTTAAACGATTCTGACATTATTTCTACATTCTGTGCGATTGAACTCGCATATAGTTTATCAGAGAATTCGTTACTTCTAAATCAAAATATTGAAGAATTTATTAATTCTACTTGGGTTGGAAACAGTTATAGATTTGCAAATAATTCTCTTAGAATAACTCCAGAAACCACTTTTTATGGTATAAGAGCTTTTCTAGGAATGAATATGTCTTATAATTTTTTTGAAAATTTATCTATTGGACTTTTTTTTAAAGCATTATATAACCCTTTCGATGGGGGGTATATTAACCCTGAGACGGGTATTTCTGATATTCGATCGACATACTATTCGATTTCTTCACTAGATCTCTTAAAAATTCCTTTAAATTTAATAAATGCCTCTAAAACTTTAGAATATGTCTTAAATTGTTCAAATAACGATGGGGGATTTGGTGTTCATCCAAATGTAACTAAATCTGATTTCACATCTGGTTGGGCAGCAATGAAATCAATTAGAATTTTAGAAAGTAAGTTAATTCTTACTCAAGAAGTAATTGATGCTATAAAACAAATTAAAATTAATTACTATGAATGGTTACACTTTTACCAAGCAAAAAACGCTTTATTTGGGCAGATAACAATTGAAACTAATTATTTTGGAATTTTGACTTATTTTAGCATGGGGTATCTCGATTCAATACAGACCGCGCAATTTCAATATGTAAAAAACAATATCTTAAATTTTACAATAACATGCTATAATATTCACGATGGAGGCTTTGGTTCGCAACCAGGTCAAGAAACAACGCTTTTTGCTACGTATTGTGGATTAAATCTGTTGCAAATGCTTATTCCAGCAAATAGGCCTTGGTTTCCTCCAGATTCTTTAAATCTGACAAAAAGCTTCTTGTCTAACTTGCAAAATCCTGATGGAGGTTTCAGAGTTGGAAACGATATCGATTATTTATTATCTCTTTTCGGGTCTTATTCTCTAATCTTTACTAATTTAATCAATATGAATGTTTCCACTATGGAAAGTACATATTGGGCTTTAATTTCCCTGGAATTAATTAATGGGCTAGATCAGATTCATTATAATAATCTTTCTCAATGGGTAAGGTCGTGCCAAAATGCTGATGGAGGATTTTCAATCGTTATAGGATTTCATAGCGATGTTATTTCTACATATTACGGTTTGCAAATCTTTTACGATGGTTTTGTTGACGGCCCAATGTCTAAAATGACCGCAATTGATTTTTTAAAGCTTTCGCAAACTTCCGATGGAAGTTTTTCCCTTCTACCTATGATGGGGGAATTTTTAGATTTACCTTCGTCTTTTCTAGTGACCTATCTCGCTTCTAAGGCTCTTTACGACTACAACTTTCAACCAGATAACATTCAAGAAGCTTTAATCTGGTTTTTGGAATGTATAAGCACCAATACTGGAGGGGTAGGAGATAACCCCGATTTTGGAGCCGATTTACGAAATTCTCCCTATGGAATTATTATTATAGACGAATTAAAATATGACCAGAGTTTTGATTCAAAACCTTGGAATCAATTATTAATTTATATCTTACTTACTGAAGCTGGATTTATTGGCCTATATATATTTTTAAAAATTCGCAAAAGACTCGCGTTATTGAAAAGAATTAAAGAAAAATTAGGTCTTGGTGGAAGAATTACACAATCCTATTTACAAAGATTTCCAGCAATCGATTGCGAAAATTTTAGCGTATATGCTGGAGGAAGATTGATTGTTGACTCTGTGTCAATGAAAATAGAACATGGGCAAATACTAGGAATCTTAGGAGAAAGTGGGGCAGGAAAGTCAACTTTTGTAAAAGGGTTGCTGGGAATGAGAAAAATTACGGGATTTTGTAAAATTTATGGAATGAACATTAATAAAAAAAATTCTAAAAAGATTAGACCCATATATGGCTATGTACCCCAAGATCTAGGGAAAATCTATCATAATTTTACTGTTTTTGAAAACTTATTGTATTTTGGAAATCAATATGGGTTAACGGAACAAGAAATAATTAATAGATCTAGGAGAATTTTGCGTAATCTTGAAATTGAAGATAAAATTGATGAATTCGTGAGAAACCTTTCGGGGGGTCAAAAAAGAAGGGTTAGCATTGCAATCGGGCTAATTCACGCCCCAATATTTCTTATTTTAGACGAACCTACTTCAGGCTTAGATCCTATCATACGGGAAAACTTATGGTTAGCCCTTACAAAAATCAACGAGCAATTTGGAACTACTCTAATTGTAATAACTCATTACCCCGAAGAATCTCGCTTCTGCCATCGCGTTGCTATTTTCGGCAGAGAACGCGGCGTTATAGACTTCGGGAAACCAAAGAATCTTTTAGCTCAATTACCTGGAAAAGGACGTTCTATAGAAGTATGTTTCAAAGAGCTAAAAGAAAACATAATTGAAACGCTCGAATCTATAGATGGTATAGAAAGCGTTCTTGAAAATAAAGCGGGAACTGATTATTCGTTATTTACCGAATTAAACATGAAAGAACTAATTGAAAAAATCGAAAGTGAAATTGGTAAAGATTCCATCCAAGAAATAAAGCAAATCGATTCTAAAATGGAACAATTCTTCAGATACAAATTAATTGAGGTGCCTAAAATTGAAGAATAGAGAAATAGAATTAGAACGATTAAGATTAAAAATCTTGGGCGCAATCCGTGTTTCTAAACATTTTTGGATGACTTACAGAGAAGATACTTTTGGGATTGCTTCCATTATTGATTTAATTTATAAAAGGTCGTTTATTGAAATATTATTTTTTACTAATAGCGATGTTTTAGAGAGGGGAGTTCCTCTATTAAAGATTTATACCCCTATTGAAGATGAAATTGATTTCAGTGAGATTATATTTAACCCAAGCTTCGATAAAGATGGTTTTATTAATCCAATGAAGATTATTCGGCGTATGAAGAGACTCTTTAGGCAAGAATTTCAAAAACGCTTAGAAATTTTGAACTATGAGGTTGAACTAATTGATAATAAGTTTGAAAATTTTCAAATTAGAAATAACCCATATTATAGAGAAGTTCGAATCTCTTATCCCAATTTCGCTACTAAATTAAAAATTAAATTTGAAAAATACCCAATTTTACCAACCTTTTCATTTTCGAGATCTTTGTCAAGGGTTATTACTAAAAAAAAGTTTAACCAAGAAGAGATTATAAGAAACTGGGATATAGAAAATCCTCCGCATGTTCTTGAAATAGTTGAAAAAATATGTGAAATTGTCTCAAAACAGACTAATCTCGAACCTTTAAAAGAAAATTCTCAATTTTTGGTTCTTAAGGATGTATCAGTGGGAGAAGCAATTAATAATCTTTCTTTTAGAATTCATAGAGGTAAGTCTATTGGCATTATGTACGACGAAGAGTACTTAAATAATGTCGATCATAGATTAGACTTATTGAATCTGTTTGAGACCATAGGAGGGTCGCAACTAGATTTTTCAGGGTCAATAGAAATTTTCGGAAATCCCATAAAATCATTATCAAAAAAAGAAAAAGAAAAAATTTTTCTTTTACCTCCAGCTTACGACTCAGTAATAACAAATATGAAAGTAAAGAAAGCAATTCAATACAAGATAAACTTGAATGAGATATATAAAGAGAGAAAGAATGTATTCAACGCAATTTTAAAAGATGCGGGATTAGGTCAAAGTATAGATGAAATTATTGAAGATTTAATTTCGGAAACAATTTATAAATTTAATCGTAAAAAACAGTTCCTAAAAAATGTTTTGGAAGTAACTGGGATGCTAAATAAGAAAAATAAGAAGTTCTCAGAGTTAACACCTTTAGAATTCCTGCTTTTTTCAATAGCACGCGCTTTAATCCAAGCACCAACGATTATAATGTTTTCAATACCTTATGGAATTTTAGGAAAATTAGAATACGAAAAATTTAACAATTACATGGATAAAATTAAACAAGAATTTCATGTGATTATGGTTTTCCATGGATCTGAGGAGATCGCGTCAAATTGCGACCAAATTTTAACTATCACCAAAAGAGCATCAAAAATAGGATCTTTTAAGGATTATATTAAAGAATTACCTCAGTATGGCGAGATCTTAACGATAGAACTAAATGATCCTGAAGAGTTCTTAATTAGAAAACTAAAAGAAATGGAAGAAATTGAAGTAATAATTGAAGAAAGAAAGAACGAAAAATATAAGATTTTTCTTAAATCAAATACAAATAATGTAATCGTAAAGATAACAGAATTATTTGGTCCGCGTTTACAATGTTTTAAAAAATCTACTGCCTCCATTGGAGAATATTTAGAATTTGTTGAAAATAAATAAAATTAAAAACCAAATTATAATAAAATATGAGGAGTGAGTATGCTAAAAAATCTTTTTATTATGGATGAAAACGGAAGGTTATTATATTCCAAAGATTTTGTGAGAGAAAAAAAATACGACGATAATTTATTAATAGGGTTTTTCACGTCTATCACTAACTTTAGTAGGGAAGCCTTAGGTACGGCAGTCAAAAACATTGATCTTGGGGAAAACAATAAACTTATCATCGTCCCAAAACAAGGCGAACATTTATTCGGAGCCGCGATCGTGAGTTCAAACGATAATAACGAATTAGTTTCTAACATTTTGAAAAATATTTTACAAGAATTTATCGACTCCTATTCGCCTGATTATGACACAGAAAAAATTATTCAAGAAGAAATGGAAAAAACCGTTCAAAGCAATTTAAAAAGAAAAACTATAAGCTCCCCTATAATTCGAGTGGTAATATCGTGGTTAATTAACGGTTCGCTTATCTACCCTTTAATTTTGCTCAGTATTTTTGCTACTCTTTTTATTTTTGAGGTTTTAGACCTAACTCAATATTTATATGGTGATGATCTTTTCACAAAATTTTTTCCGGCTTTGATTTTGCTATCAACTGGAAATATCATAATTCTATTTCTATTTCCAAATTTTCTTTTTGGTATTCTATCTCCAAATCGAAGAGTTGCCATTGCGAACTCTATTATTCATTTAGTTGTAACTATCATATTATTTGCCTACTCATCAGAACCCGCTTTTGCATACATCATTATTGGACATTTACCGTTAACATTGATCTTTTCTTTGTTTTTCTTGTTTTCCGGCATGGGATTCTCTTCAAAAAGGTTTTTAAAGAATTAAAATAAAGATAAGTTTTTTCTTCCTACTTTTTATTTTTTATTTTTAAACTAATTTTAACTATAATTGAAATGGGAATTATTAAATAAAAAATATTTTTTGTATTATCTTGTTTCGTAGAATTTTTGTTAAATTTCGAAATTATTAAATGAGTGAGTTGCTTATTTCAACCTAGAATATATTAATAATGGTATGTGTGTCTCACACGATAATTTTTTAATATAAAAGACAAGGTGATTTAATGGTTTCAGTATTTATCGTAGAAGACGATTTGTCGTTGCAAAGGTTATACGAGATGATGCTAACGACGTTCGGATTTGAAGTCGTTGATAAAGCAAGCAATGGAAAAGAAGCCATTGAAAAATTCAAATCCCTCTCGCCTAAACCGGATGTAATTTTAATGGATCATCGAATGCCAGTTAAAAACGGAATTGACGCGACCATTGAATTGATGAAATTCAATAACCACACTAAAGTTATTTTTACAAGCGCAGATAATTCTATTAAAGTACGAGCGCTTGAAATTGGTGCTATTTCTTTTATTGAAAAACCTTTCTCTGTTATTCAACTACATACCGAAATCAACAGAGTAGCTAACTTAGTTTAAGGCTATTCGTTTTCTTAAAAAAATGTATATTCTAATTCTTACTTTTATTCAAATCTATTTTTAAGAATTCAACAATCCAATTATAAGAAAAATACATCTGTTTATGAAAAACTTTTATGACAAATTTAAAATCTAATATTTAATTTTCGGAATTATAAAAATTGTTTTATTCAAAAATCAAAAAGTATGAAGATTGATTAAAAGGTAAAAAAATATGAGCTATAAATTACCAGATGATAAAGATTTAGAGGCTATGATTGGAATTGTAGGCAAGGAGTACGCTACCAATAACAAGGCAATTACAGCGTCATATCTTTCCAAATCTGTAATGGGATTAGAATCTCAAATTCCTGATATAGTCGTACGACCTAAATACGTGGAAGAGATTCGTAAAATACTACTTTACTGCTCTGCAGAAAAAATTGGAGTCTCACCGCTTTCAGGCGGACTATCTGGAGGCTTTGCGTGTCCAACTATTAAGCCTGCTGGAGTTATGCTTGATTTAGGTAGAATGAATAGAATTATCGAAGTCGATACAGACTCGAGGTATGTTGTAGTCGAACCGGGAGTTACGATTGGAGGACTTTGGGCTTATATGCACAAAAATTACCCAGAGTGGGCGCCTCCCGTACCAGACGGTGCCCCACCAGCTTCTACCGTAATGGGCGATGCCATCGATCGAGGGTTTTCCCTTTACACTAGTTCCGTTGGTCCACAAGGTGATAACTTCATGTGCGGCGAGATAGTGTTTCCAAACGGAGATATTGTACGAACTGGCTCTTGGGCTCTTCCATTTGCGAAACCGTTCTATAAATACGGAATAGGTCCAGATATCTGGTCCTTTTTAATGGGTTCACAAGGTGCTCTAGGCGTAATGACTAAAGTCGCAGTTAAAATATATCCACATCCAAAGTTTAAGACTGTAGTTGTATGGGGCATGTCAAATCCCGAGGATATGCAGGACTTAACGCTTGAGATTGGGAAACAGGAGTTTGGAATTGCCCATAACACAGTTATGGTTCAAGGTGGAAACTACCCTTTGGTAATGACACGTTGGCCGAAGGATAAAGTTCCTCACGATTACGAATTCTACGAAAAATTAGGAATTAGTAAGTGGTGGATGAATTGGGAGTGCTGGGCACAAACTCAAGAAGAGCTAGATTATGTAGTTAATAGAATCAATGAAATGGCCGAAGATTTCAAGAAAAATAGAGCTAAAGACCCTGATAGTATAAAACCTCAGGAACTACACCCCAAGCAAATAGCAAGCAGATTGAAGAAACCAAATAAGATCGCGGTGCCGTATGCTTTTTGGGAGGCGGGCTTTTTATTTATTACATTTTACACCCCATGGAACGAATGCGCCCATTTTGCTGAAATGTATACTGCTGCTATGGAAAAATATGGTTTCCCCCCAGTTATGTGGATTGCTAGTATTGAACATTGTAGGCAGGCAATTTGTATGCCCATCATTTGTTTCGATAGCACCAAGCAATCGGATATCGAAAAGGTTCAAGAGATGAATAGAGAAACGACAGAATACGCGCTTAAGCAAGGGTGGTTGAATTATCGACCAGATCCATACGTCCACGCACCTCTCACTTATTCTCAAGCAGGAATGTATTGGAAATATTTGAGAACGCTGAAGAAGATTTTTGACCCTAATATGATAATGCATCCTGGGAGGCTTGCTCTTCCATAACTGAGTAAGGAGGTAAAAAAAAATGGCTAAAACTGGAATGGAAAGATTAAAAGAATTGGAGAAGGAAATATATAAGTGTATCCACTGTAAAGCGTGTAGGTTTGCTTATTCGGGCGAGCCTAGTAGAGAGGGAATAGGGGAATTTACTGGAAAACAAGGTACCATTCTTTACGAAGGTATGATTGATTCGTGTCCTGCTGGTATTGAATACGGATGGGAAGCTTTTTGGAACGCTGGCAAGATGTGGATAGCTAGGTCGATATTGAGCGGAGATTTAGAATTTTCTGAAGATGTAAGAGATGTCATTATGCCTTGCATAACATGTGGTCAATGTTCTGCCCAATGCGAAAATAAAATCCCTACCGTAGATATTATCGAATCTTTACGGGCTGCGATAATAGAATCCGGAGTGCCTATGATCGAAAAACACGCATTGGTTGATAGATTAGTCAAAGAATTGAACAATCCTTACGGTGGTAAAGCTGAAGAACGATTTAAATGGGCAAAAGATGCGGGCTTAGGAAAGTTCATTAATAATAAAGGTGCAAAAGTAGGGTATTATGTAGGATGTACTGCTAGTTATCGTCAAATAGAAGTCGCTGTAACGACCGCAAAACTTTTCGAGAAATTAGGTATCAATTTTACTTTAATTGAAGAAGAAGTGTGTTGTGGTAGTCCTTTCTTTAGAATTGGTGCAGTAGAAACAGCGCAGGAATTAATGAGAAAGAATCTTGAAACTTTTAAGGATATGGAAATGGTTTATTTCTCGTGTGCTGGATGCTACAGAACGATAACCATTGATTATCCTAAGTGGATGGAAGAAGGTGAAAAACTTCCGTTCAAAACCAAGCACGCCTTTGAATTAATAACTGAGCTTATTCAAAAAGAGAAGATAAAGTTTAAAGCTAACAAGGAATTAAAGGGACAAGTTATTACCTACCACGACCCATGTCATACAGGCAGGCATTTTGCGATCGACATGGAACAGAATATGATCAAAGAATCTAAGAACCTCATGTTCGACATGAGAAAAGTTAATAAAATGATTGACGAATGGTTCGATAAACCGCGAGTTATACTTAGAAAGCTACAAGAAGATGTGGGACTCAAGTTTAACGAAATGTATCGAATAAAAATGAATTCTATGTGCTGTGGAGCTGGAGGTGGCGTTCGAGCAGGATATCCTGATTTCTCGATTAGAACAGCTAGTTTAAGGTGCGACGAGGCTAACGCAGTCGGGGCAAATTTTTTGCTAACGGAATGTCCCTTCTGTTGGAGGAATTTAGACGATGCTAATACCCTCTACAATCATGGTATGCAAGTTAAGGGCGTTTTACAATTGATTATAGAAAATAACTTATTAGATATTCTCGAAAAACCGACCGAGGCAGATTTTTTAGCTCCCCCCTCTTCCAGATCGCTAAATGGCTAAAAAGTAATGCTCTAAATTGCGTTAATGTTAAAAGATATGGGCAACTTGCTCATTAAATTTTCTTTTTTTTATTTTATTCTATTTTTGTTCTGTTTTGTTTTATTTTACAAAAGATTTTTCATTTCTTATTTTTTCTATTTCCAAATGCATCTTATGGCACCTATTAATCCACTTCTCTTTATAGCTCTTACTATCGATAATCCTTCCGCCTAAATCCTCAATTGAGCGTATCTTAGCGGCTTTTCACCCTTATACGCACACATCGTAGAGATCTCAATCTAGATTTTCTTCTTCCTCTTCCCAATAGACTTCAATTTTTTGCACTCCATTTTTCCACAAAATGAAAGCGCGAGTTTGCCCATCCGTTAAAAATATTTCATCGTTTAGAATTTTTACAGGGAGGAATATGAGTTTTTTAATACTAAATAAGCTCAAGTTTTTTGAAATTTTCGCAACTTTCTCTTTATTTAGATATAATTGAGTTGGTTGGATCTTCTTTATCTCCATCAAGAAGGCATCTAATATACTACAGCACCTTAATAAAATTAATTTCCTTGTTTAATTATAGAATTAATTTTACTTTTCTAATAAAAGATCGAACTACAGAAATAAATAACAATTACAAAAAAATATATTCTAAAATTTTTATTATTATTATAATGTTTGCTGGGGTTTTTTAGTTGACTAATGTGGAAAACAAGACGGCCTATCCTTATATTACGAAATTTAAAAAAGAACCATTTAGATCCTTTGTTTTTGTTAAAAGAAGGGAAATTGGGAGTTTTTATCTCAGTGATTACGAAAAGGTCTTAGAATTATATCAAATTTACAACAAAAGTTTGTTAAATGAATCCAATTTACTTTTAGAGAATATATATTGGTTTCTCTTGTTAAGGAAATATCTTAAACAAAAAGAGAATGATAATGGAGAAAAAATTTTAGAATTCATAAAAAGTTGCGAAGTTGAAATTGTTGAAAAAGATCAATTAGGTTTCAGAACATCTCCAAATTCTACCAAAAAACCTGATGTTTGGTCATCGTATTTTGCATTAGCAAGTTTAAAATTGTTAGGAGTTTTGAAGGAATATCTTTCTTCTAAGGGTCAGAATGAAAATATCAGGAAAATTAAAAACTTCATTTACGACCATAAAAGAAACAGCGGATTTTTGCATTGTCTAGATAAAGAATGTGCAGAAGATAATAAAACGCCTAACGTTAAAACCCTATATTTTGTAATTGAGAGTTTACTCCTTCTTGGTGTAGATGTACGGTTATTCAAGGAGCAATTTCGTCAATATATTAACGATCGGAAAAAAGATTTTTCCATAATTTTTAAGTTATTATGTCTTAAATTCTTTGATTTAGATTCAGATGTAAAAGATAAAGAAATTCAATTTCTCTATTCATTTCAAAAAGGTCACGGTGGATTTGGTTTTGATTCTGAAGATGCGGAGGTTTCTACTACTTTTTGGCTTGTAAATGTTCTAGATATATATTCATGGTTAATTGATTATAATCCCACGAGGATTTATTCTTTTATCACAAAAAGTTTAGATAATATATTAAAAGAACGGGAAAGGTGGAGTTTACGGATCTTAGCAGAAGTAACACAATTAGTAATTTTGTTATCTTTAATATGGCATCGTTTTATAGAAGATATTGAAAGAGTTGTGTTTAAACGCTTAGAAGAGCGTAATTTTATTGATTTAAACCAAATTAAAACAACATTTGGTTTGAGTTATGGTATAGAAGAGATCATCTTGTACATTAATCTTAATTACACCATAAATTTGAGGATCTTAGATAATGCGGTAGAATTCAATCGCTATCTTAAAAACCTTAGTCAAGGTAAAAAAATTATTATTGAGGAAATCTATAACCAACTAAACAAAAATAGCATTATCTCTCTTTCTGATATTTTTAAGAGGTATAAAGCTTCTTACCATTATGAACCTTTAAAATTGAAAGAAGATATTTTTCCTATAATTTACGACTTAATTAGCAATCATTTTTTTGAAGGAGAAATTAGAACTAAAAAAGCCTTTTTATTTAGAACTAAATTTTACTTATGCCTGGACTTTCTTTTTGAGAAAGTAGTTGTTTCTGATAACGAGATTAATACGGAGAGGTTATACGAGGAAAAGGAGAAATTAAAAGAATTCAAAAACGATATTTATAATATGATATTAAAGTTAGAGAACACTATTCCACAGATTAGGGAAGAAATTGAATCTTATCTTCTATTAGATGAAGTTGAGATTGCTAAAGAAAGGTTAAAGTTTATTATGCGAGATGCTTTAATGGAAGCTGACTTCTTAAACGAAAACATTGAAACCGGGTTTAGTCAAGAATTAATTTATATTAATTTACAAGCTACCTTAGGGTCTGAAATATCGCAATGGAACAAAACCTACTCGCTTTTGCAGAATAGATTGAACGAATTAAATAATTATCTTCAAGGAAGGATCCAAGAAAAAGAACAATTAAAAAAGTATATTGTAATCTTAGATGAATTAGATACTAAAGTATATGATATTCAAGATTATATAAATCGCGAATTAGATACTTTTAAGAATTTCGTTGTAGAAATTCTCGAAGACGGGTATAGTAAGGAAAAATTTGATCTTATAGTTCAAGCTTTTAACAAGATCTCGCAATACATAAATAAATACGATGAAATCGTTTACAAAATTTCTCACCAAATTACAGCAAAGGAAAAAAAAGTAGTCAAAAAACATAGAAAAATAATTAATAATTGGGTTAATTTTAAGGAGAAATTTGATTCGATTTTTGCAGATTACACGAATGGATTTCAATTTTTTAACGAATTAAATGAGAAAATCGGGAATGTTAAGGATAATATCCAAACAGGGATATTAGAAATAAAAGAAAATGTGAAAAATAAAGTTATTAATAATCAATTTCATGAAGCGGTTAAAGCCATCAAAAAGGAAACCGATATTTTATTAAAACAAAAAACTGAAGAAATTAAAGATTTAAAATCGATTGTGAAAAAGGAAATAAAATTCAAACAAAAGCTTTACCTTCTCTATAAATATTTGCAGGAGAAGTTAGATCGTCTTGAAGAAAACATTATTGATTTAGTAGCTGAACAAGTGCAAAATATAAAGGAAAAAGTTATTGAAGAGAGAAATAGGTCGAAGATTGAAGATTTTGATAATTTTATATCTAGTACAATTACACGCTTCAAAGATAAATTAGAGAATTATAAAATATATCTCGCTCAAAATAGAGTTAAAAAAATTGTTGAAGTAGTTAACGGATTTGACAAGATACTTATTGAATTTAACGAGCATGATAACAAATTTTCTAAAAAGTTGAATGTTCTTAAAGAGATTGTTGATAATTTTGAAGAAAATTCGATTACGACAATACAATGGAACAAATTTAATGATTTTATAAGCGAAGAAATAACAAAATTAAAAGAAGAATATGTAGACAATATAATATCTAACGAAATAATTCTTATGAGTAAAGAGGATAACACAGATAAAATAGATATCAAGAAGCTAGCTGGCAAAATAGACCTCAAATGTAAAGCCGTTATTCCAAGGATAAAGAAGTTGATAGAAATTTCCAAATTACAAGGAGATTTATTTGAAGATAAAAAGGAACTAATAGTTCATACAGAGGAATATTACAAGAGTCGAGAGCTAAAAAATTACGTAAATAACAGGATTTTGAAACAAACGCAGGAATCCATTGGAAAATTTTTAGCACTTTACGATTCTTGTATAAAAAATAAAACTTTAGGAGTTAATTTGTTAGAAATTCAGAATAGAATTGATGATTTGAGCAAATTAGAGGAATCTGTAAATAAGCGATACGATGTGAAGATTAAAGAGTTAAATGTTGACGAAGCAAGAATCGAAAACATGGAACTCAAAAAAGGAGTTAACTCAATTATCAATAATAATCGATTAGCAATAGAAAATATAAAACAGAATCTAATACTTTTTAATGAGTTACTAAATTTTATAAGTAGCAAATATAGCGCCCTTCAAATAGAAATAAATAATCAATTTGATAAAATCTCGGAAGACATTAAAAAGATCGAATCTTACGAGAAAATGAGAGAAATTCTTGAAAGTAGAAAGAAAAAAGTCGAAAGTAAATTTAAACAAGTTGACGAAAAGATCGAAGAAAAGTTGAATTTAGTCATTAATAATACCTACGAATCGAGGAAATTTGAGATGGAAGCAAGAGAATTCTACATTAAGAAAAAAAATGAAACGCTGAAAAGATACGAAGAAAAAGTATACTTTATTAACGAACAGATAAATACTTTTAGATTTGAAACTTGCCGCGGCAAATTATTAATCAATATAAATAGGAATAAAATTCATTTGAGTCAATTATTAGGTACCCTTCAAGCGAGAGTTGAAGATTATATTGAAACAGAACAATTTAAAAGGGCATATCTAAAAGTAAATAAAAGACAGAAAAACATTGAACAAGAAATAAAAGATGTTAACAAAAGAAACAAAGAGTTAATTAAAGAATTTAACAAGCAATCAAATAATTTTGAAACTAAAAATAAGCACATAATTAACGATTTTGACAACTTTATAAAAGAGTTCAGCGATATTTTAAGAGAGAAAGTTAAATCCTTAGAAGAATTGGTGATAAAATCATACGTTGAAATGGCTATAAAAGCTGTTGCTAACGAATTTCTTACTTTAAGCTTTTTACAGAACGAATTAAAAATAAAGAAACAGCAAATCCAAAAACATCTTATCTCTTTGATTAGCGCTGGAAAATTGAATGGAAAATTCGATCCCCAAATTGGGTTATACTACGAAAATTCAGATGTTTTAGCAAAGTTAGATGAGAAAGAGTTAGAAGTTATAAAGAAAATGAATTTTCGAGTATACATGTTTATTAGACGCTTAAAGAATTTTACGAACCAGTATGGGTCAATCATTGCTTTCTTTGCCTCAATCTTGACGATATCTTACTATATCTTCAGACTTACTGGAGAAAATCCAATTACAATTTTAATTCCTGTTCTTTTGACATTAATAGTATTCTTTTTCTTATTTTTCAAAAAAAGGAAGGAAGATAAAATTTGATTTTGATAAAATATATCATTTTATTCTTTTCTTTTTCTTAGTAAGACAAATTTTAGAATAAGTAAAGAACTTAAAGCTACGACGTATATAATGTTCCAAAGAATTATGTAAACTTCTATATTAAGATACCAGATTGGGGCTTTCAGATCGTTAAAAGTGTGTACTTCGTTAGTCATAACAAAAGCCGTCCCTAAGCACCAGAGTTGACTGAATCTTTCGATACTATCGATTGTATAGACCATAACAGGGATATTGTTTAAATAAAACGATCGATATAAATCATTAGAATAACCATCACCCGTTTTGATAATTGTATAGTTGTATTCAGACGCTTCGAATTCTTCTAAGGAAGGATTAGAGCTCATATCCATGCCTAATAAGATATCAGTGGCATTTTTTTGGTCGATCAAATCAATCCATTCAGCGTCGCTCGTGAAAATCATAACTTTTGTTAAATTAATTCCCGATTCTAGTGTTTCGTTTAAAATTGTTTCAAAATAATCATCACTATAGAGGTGGCTGGGTGATGGTGATTTAATATCAAAATCTATTAAAAAGTCGTTGTCTCTTGTAAAATTTAGAACTTCTTCAAATGTGGGAATTTGTATGCCCCTGTAATTGTCTCCATCTTCTCTTGAAATACAACCAAAAGCTAAAGCCCCGTATGGATCCTTGTCCGTAAACCAACTACCAGCGTCTAGTTGTCTGAGTTCAGAAAGCGTGAATGTTTCAGCGCGATCGTTCTTACGATTTGGAAAAATATCCTTTACATTAGTGGTTCGAGTGAGAGTATCGTCATGCAACAAAAATAATTCTCCGTCAACAGAAATTCTTATGTCGACTTCCCAACCTACAGCCCCGTGTTCTACAGCTACTTCTCCCGCTACGATAGTATCCTCTGGGGCTAAATGAGATGCACCTCTATGCGCTATAATGTTAGGTTTGGGAGGTAGATCAACAAAAATCACATTTGAGGGGATAAACAATAGCGGGGACGCGAAAGCAAAAAAATATCCTGTAATTAAAAGTCCTAATATAACTTTTGACTTTATTTCAACATTTAATATCTTATTTGATAAATAATTTTTCCACCGTGGGATTGATTTTATCAAAGGATAAAAACCCAAAATAAGTAAGAGCGAAAGCGGTATCGTTAAAAATATACTATAAAATTCAATAACTTGAGGGATTAATCGGGAGTATTGTTCTAAAGAGTATAATAATAGTGCGAATAGACTTGAATATATGAACATTAGAACTATTGGTAAAATTTTGTTTAGGATACAAGGTTTAATTTCGTTATTTTTTTTAATATTTTTAAGATGTACGTGAAGAATCGTAGCCCCATAAATTAACGGAAGTAATAAGATAACAAAAATTATAAATACGAGGTTTATATCAAAACCAACATAATCAGAAACAATTAAATTAATATCCCCCCAATATACGTGAAAAATAAGCATTATTAATGTTAAAACAGCCATGTTTATTATTAATGCTAAATCAACAAGCAACCATTTTTTTCCTTTTCTTTTTAGAAACGAGTTGATATCCATTTTTACCATATATTTATTAAATTATGTAATAAAACTTCGATTTTTTTGCTAATAAGCGTTTAGATAATTTGTTCAAGTGCTAAAATTAGAAAAGGAATTTAGTCGTAATCCTTTATGAAATACACTTCGTTGGTAGTTCTTTTAAGGTACCCTAAATAGCAAGCTTGACCAAAATGAGCATAAAATTTTTTTTCAATTATATCTTCTTCTTCAGCAAATTCTTTAAATTCCGAAAGAGACATTTTTCCGTCTACGCTATAAGTTTTAGCAATTCTAATTAGCGTTTTTACATTATTATTTAAATAAATTTTTCTTTCTGTCATTTTATTATTTTTTTCTTTTTGATTTCCTTTTAATTTTAATATAGAAGTTTTCAATTTCAATTTATCCAACCCTATTACATCGGAATAAAAAGTTATACCAGAATCTTTTAATTTTTTAAACTCATTGCTTTGGACAAAATTATCAAGTTCTGAAATGATTTCTTCAATAGAACGATTTGCAAGAAGTTCTTTTTCCCTTTTACGCCGTTCTTTATAATTTTTAATTAAATCTAATTCTGAAATTTTATTAGAAACTGCCTTAAAGCATATCTGTTCTCGGTTAACCTCATCACACAAATCTAATTGTTTTGAATCAGATAGCACCGAATTCATGGCCATTTCTTTTCGCTCGGCGGCTTTGTAAAAGGGGATGTCTATAGTCCCTCTAGCTATTAACAAATAGCATCTCCCAGAGGCGTGCCGTCCGGTTCTACCTCGTCTTTGAATTAACCTTATCTCAGAAGGTGCTGGCTCGTAAAAGATAATTGCATCGACATTGGGAATATCAAGCCCTTCTTCTGCGACACTTGTAGCCACAAGAATGTCTATCGCACCAGTTTTAAATTGTTTTATTATTTCTCCTTGCTGATATTGTGAAAAGCCTATATCATTTATCTTGGTTGACTGACCTATAAATTTTTCTACATTCAATCGAGTTCCAAAGCGTTCCATTAGTTTTCCTTTCAAAAACTCTGCCATTTCTCGGTACTGAGTAAAAACTATGATTTTATTATTATGAAAATCTTCGATTTCTTCCGTTATAATTGAAAATAACTTTTCAATTTTAGGATGCAAGTAATTATCACGGTTGTCCTGCTCAAAAATGTTTTTAATGAACTTATAGTGGTCGGAATTAATAATTCTCTTAGCTGAAAGAATATCATGGCCAGATTTATATTCTATTTTTTCTAAAAAAGTTTCAAATAACGAGATATTTTGAGATTCCAGCAAGTCTTTCCCATGTAGTAAAGAAATACAGCTTGAACTGTAAGAATAAATCAATTCGACATTGAGCGAATTCTCTTTTACTAAATCTATGATTCGTGGAGATTGAAAATAAAGAGCTTCTTGGTATTCTTCTTCTGATAACTCTGGTAAATTACCATTATTATACCTTAGAGAGAGAGTTAAATCTCGCGATATTCCTAAGAAATCCAACTTAGAGTAATAACGCTTATTAGGTGGAATTAATTTTTTTTCGATAAAGAATCTTAGAAATTTTTCAAATAAGTTATACCAAATCGCACTTAACTCTAAAACTTTAATAGGCAAATCGACAAATTCTAAATACGTGTCAATATCGTAAATATACTGTTTTACATCTTTATCTTCGTAGGTTTTAAAAATAACATTCTCAATAAACAAATTATCGCACAATTGTTGAATGTGAAAATAACTTTTTCCTGGAGATGCAGTTAGCCCTAAAACAAGAGGGTCTTTACACGTATTAATATATTCGTTTGAAATAAAACAATAGGCGTAATTACCTCTCGTTCTGTGTGCTTCGTCGAAAATTATTAGAGAAACTTGTTTCAAATCGTATCGCCCCCTTTCTACATCGTTCTTTATTACTTGAGGAGTCGACACTATAATTTTAGAGTTGTTGAAAAGTAAAATTCTCTTTTCTGGTGAAATCTTGCCTGTAAATGAAGTAATTAAATTAGAATCAATATTTAAAAAGTCCTCGCACGAAGCTTTATGCTGCGAAACTAAAGGTCTAGTTGGGGCAAGAATAATGATCTTTGATTTTGAATATTTTTCTAGAGCTTTACCTATAAGTAAAATCCCTATAATTGTTTTTCCTAAACCAGTTGGTAATACTACTAACGAATTTCTTCCTTTACATTTTTTAATAATATTATTCTGGTATTGTCGATAAAATACTCTGTTCTTTTTTAAGAAAGGTTCGTTAAAATATTCAGCTTCACTTTGCAATATAAAGAAATTTGGAAACCAGTACTTTTTAATGCTAGCCCTCTGAAAAATTTCTGATAGTTTTTTCAGATCGAAATCAGTTGTTTATTTCTTTAACTAAAAATAATACTCACTCATAAGTATTAAAAAAAAAAATTAGTTTAATAGAATTAGAATTAAAGTCCCATTTCTATTAATTTTTTATTATTACCTATAGCAACTTCTCTTGTTATAGTATTCAATTTTAAGAAGACTAGCGCACCAATTAACTGAATTATAGCTGGAATTATTGATATTTGTAATCTTAGCCCTAATTTAGCAGCATCACTATGTATTGCTGCTGCTGGGTTATAACCACTGATACCTGCTACTACTGCAAAAATTATGGTTTGCCATAAAATCCCTGTTGCAGAAAAAAATCGCATTATTCCTAGATAGGAACTTTCCTCGCGTTTCCCTGATTTTACAGTAGCGTTATCAATCGCCTCAGAATATACTGCATTAAAAACTACAGCTTGCCCACTATTTCCTATACCTGCTAAGCTAGCAAATATTAATGTTGTAGTGAGATTAGTTGAAAAAGTGAAAAGGGCTGCAGCAGCAAAACAAGTTATTAAAGCCCAAAAGTACGTTTTCCTAGCCCCTAATTTTTTTGATATTTTTATCCAAACAGGTATAAAAAGGAAATTTACAATAAGAAGTGCAAGTGATGGTAAAGCAGCGGCTCCAATAGATAAACCTAAGGCATCAACCACGTAGAAATCAATCCCCACCGTTAAACAAGTTATACCTACAACCCAGAAGAGATAAGCGATGATATACCCAACCCAATTCCTATCCTTCAAGGCCCGAACTATTACTTCCTTTACAGGAGATGAGCTCTTTCCTTCTTCATCTAACTTTGTTCGTAATTCTTTCATTTCAACAGGTTCTCGGATAGCAAAGCTATAAGGTACAGTTAATACTAAACAAACTACAACCATTATTGTTGTTGTTAACATATAAGCCATCGGTTCATCTTGACCACCAAACATTCCAAGCATTATTGGTATTAGTATAGATCCAATTAACGTACCTATTGCACCTAAAGCAGATAAAAATGATCCCAATTTTACTCTATGTTTTTCATCTCGAAAAAGATCAACGGTTAGCCCATGAGTACTTAATTCCAAGATAGTTTGGAATTGATCCCAAATACAAATTGCGATTATTAACCATATTATAGCAAATGTAGTGTTTCCTACGATAGGCAAGAAAAGTAAAATAAGAGATAATAAAGCTCCAACTTGACCAATCAGAATAAAAGGATATCGTTTTCCATATTTTGAGGTAAAACGCTTAGATTTATCTAGAAAATAACCTGTAATCGGATCGTTAATTGCATCCCAAATTACCCATACTCCTATAATTACAATAATCATTGACACTGGTACACCCAGCGCCATAGTAGCAAATAGCTGTATTTTTCCTCGTATTATCCACATAAGAGTGCCGATCATGCCACCTATTCCAAAAAGTGCCATTTTTTTATTACTGTAGGGTTCATATTTCGTGGATTCTTCAGATTCTGTCATAATATTTTCATTCAAATTCTTATTTTTTTATAAATTTTTGATTAAAGAAATTAAGTTAAAACTGATAACTTAATTAAGTTATAATTAATAACTTATATTTAAAGATTAACCTTTTTAATAGATACTTTAAAAATAAAAGATGTTAGTATAAATGTAGGATCTTTATAACATTTAAATGTGGATTAAACATAAAAATAAAGATTAGAGACTTTTAATGGGAAAATAAAATGATTAAAAATAAGAGAACTTCGAGAGCTAGATCACCAGAGAAAAAGGCTGCTCAATATGAAAAAATTCTAGATATAGGAGCTGAAATGTTTGTTAAACATGGTCCTTATAAATTCAGTATGCGATCATTAGTAAAACATTTGAATATGTCCCAAGCAAATCTATATCATTATGTCCAGAGTAAAAGAGAACTTTGGATTGCTATTCGGATAAGATATTATAATCAGTATAAAACAGGATTAGATATAATTATAAATGAAAATCAAGGAAATTATAGAATTCTTTGTTACAAAATAGTAGAATTCTTCTTAGAATTTGCAAGTGTCGATTTTAATCGATTTGCAATGATGTATTTAGTTCCTGCCCCATCATCCAAACGGATAGGACCTCTCGAACAAGCCTATAAGCCTTTTTTTATAATAGAATATTTATTGAAAATTATGAAACAAGCACTAAGCGCTGGAAATGCAAAAGACTCTGATGCTATTAGATATCTTTATTATTTATATGGAATTGTCGTAGGAGTAGCGAAAGTAGAAGCAGATCTCAAATTGCACACAAAAATTACGGAACCTATTATAATAGAAGAAGAAAAATTGTTTGCTGATGAATATAGAAAATTCGTCCTTAGAGAATTAAGAGATTTAATAAATAAAATTATTCCATAAATTTCTACCGCCCGACAAGAATGATACACTTTCTTTCGTGCATTCTTCTTGGTGGTAATGCCAGTAGGCGTATTCTTTCATATGTTTATTACAATATGTTTAATCTGAATGAATACTTTAATTTTTTGCGATTAAAATTTACTTAACTTTTTTTAAATAGACTTTTTCTTTATTTTAGTTTGGATGAAATCTTTATCTTTATTTATGAAGTGAAACCATGCATTTCGAGACATAAGGCAATAATCTCTATTACCTAAATCCTTAAGAAGCTCAATTCGTAACTTTCGCGCTTCAATATTTTCAGGATCGGATTGGATCAGCAAGTCCAAGACTTGAAGGCCAAGCTGGGCTTGACCTTGATTGAGAAGTTGTTTTGCTCTGTTTATAATTTTATTTGAGTCACCAATAAGCTCGAAGATTTCAGCACAGACTTCCCTTTCAGGTCTAGGTAAGAGATGAGCTGGGTTATGATCAAAATAACCATGATACCAGCGGTAAACATTATAAACGAAAAATTCAGGTCTAGAGTAAGCTAATTTAAGATAAGGACTTTTTTTGAGGTGATCTGGGATTTTTACAGCATGGATCATTTCCGAAATGTGCATATCTTGATTGATATATTTTACAACTTGATCATGCATCGACCGAATAACCTCGATATTTGCATCCAAAGCCTTTAAAACTCTTTTACCTCTATATATAACCGCTGCACCGCTACAAAAAACGTAATTTGGTTCTATAGTTCGAATCTCTTCTAAAGCATTTATCCAATCTAGGGCGAAACGAGTAGGTTTCCATGGATTACCAATATTTGGAAAATATCCAATCATCAAATCACCTATAAACGCAGCATTAAGCTCTGGAACATAGATCCAGCAAACATCATCGGTTTCTGCACGAGCTGTGTGAATTTCAAAGGTTTTATCTCCAAGAGAGATAGTCATCTCCCCTAAAAATGTCCTAGTCGGATAAATATATTTTCTAATGCTTTTAATCTCAGGTATATTGAACTGTTGAGCCGATATCCTAGCTCTATATGGAGCCAACATTTTATACTTATCCAATCTGTCTGGAAGATACTTATTGGCAATAATTTCTGGTTGGTCAGCTATGAAGGCTTCAGCCCCACCAACATGATCATTGTGTCCATGAGTATAAATAATATATTTAATCGTGCCATCTATTTTTTTAAATACTTTCTTAGCAGCAGGTACATTGAGTAAAGTATCTATTAATACAACACCATCATCTGTATCTACCCAAGCACAACCAGCAATTGGTAAAGTAGCAGTATGCACATCTTTCAAGGGATGCTTGAATCTAACATCTGTGGATGTTAAAATTTCAAAGGGGTTAATATCCTTAACCACTTTAGGTCCTGCTTTATTCGAGTTTTCTGACATAGGTATAATTCTTTTTTTTTTTTCCTTTTTTTTTTTATTAATAATTTAAGTTAAAACTGATAACTTAAGTAAGTTATAATATATAACTTATATTTATAGATTAACATTTTTTACAAAATCTTTAGATGTGAAAGACATTGGTATAATGTTTAAATATGATCCTTATAATGTTTAAATGTGGATTAAACATAATAATCAGGATTAATTTTTTTTATATTTTTTTAACTTTCAAACTGAGGGAGCCACTCTTTTTCGGCATCAAACATATCAGCTACCATTTCTCTAATTTCTTTTGGAGAACACACGCTTGCTGTATTAGGATCGAGTAATACTGCGTGATAAATTTTTTCTTGGTCTAATTCAAGAGCGCCTTCAACTGCCGCTTTTTGGACCATAATGTTTGATATACATAATGCTTGACAGATAGTAGGCAATTTTATTCCACCATGTGGATGTAATCCTTGATAATCAGCAAATACAGGTACTTCGACACAGCAATCTTTTGGTAAATTTGTTATCAAACCGCCTTCTTTGTTAATTACATTACCATTAAACCTGAAAGGTTTGTTCGTTTCTATTGCGTTTATAATATGTGAAGCGTATTCATCGGTAGCAGTTTTTTTTAATTTAAGTCTTTTTCGTTCAATTCGTCTATTTAGACGTTTTTCTAGTTTGTCCGCTTCAATGGTATCAAATCTTAATACCTCTCCGTGTATCAGGCTGTTATGAAAAGTTTCAGCACCTTTATATTGTTCGAGCAAATCTTTCCTTTTTCTGTAATATGGTAAATATTCGCTTAGATGACCCGAGGATTCAGTCATAAAATATCCCGTAGCCTCCATCATATCCCAACGGATTTTTTCACTTCCAACTAATTCAGGGTTCTTTTTATAGGCTTCGTACAACAACGGATATATGTTTTTCCAAGTTTTACTTGGATCAGTAGGATCTTTGTACCATGCATTTAAGAACCAAGCCATATGGTTGATTCCCGCACATAAATAACTGAAATCTACACGTTTTACACCTATCCAATGCCGTAATAGTGCTGCTGTTCCTTGTACGCCATGGCATAGTCCTACAGTTGAATCGGGATAAATAGAATTAGAGTACCAGGTATTCATTGCCATTGGATTAGCATAATTAAGTAATAAGGGTTTTAATTCAGAATTATATCCAACTTCTTTGATTAATTCAACTATTTTCTTAAGTGCTGTGGATTGGCGTAAAAATCGAAATATTCCTCCTGGACCGAGAGTATCACCTATACACTGAGTAACACCGTACTTAAAAGGAATTTCTATATCGAGCTTAAAAGCATTTAGTCCACCCACATGAATAGCACTGATTAAGTATTTGGCGTTAGTGATGGCTTTTCTAAGATCAGTTGTTTTCTCAAACGAAACGCCCTCCAACTTTTCTGGATTTGATTCCTTATACTTTAACATTAATTTATACATTAAATCTAAACGAATCGGATCGATATCTTCTAGACAAATAAGAGTATCTTCTCTTAGAGCAGGATGTACCAGGATGTCTGTCAGGATATTTTGCCCAAATACAATACTTCCTGCTCCGATCATAGTAATTTTCAGATTTTCCACCTATAAAAAAATTAATTTGAAATTTTCAATATTTAAGATAATAATAATTTAGCTAACAAATTATAATTTATTTGTAGGGTAAAACTTTATCTCTTTCTTACCTTCAATTCGCTTAATTAGATTATCTTTTTCCAATATTTTTATTGTTAGGCACACCCATCCACGAGCAAGTTGGAATCGCATCTTCTTTCCATTTGGGTGTAATTCTCGAATAATATCGTTGGGGGATATACCTTTTTCAGAATATGCTTTAATAATATCTAATAAATCCCGAGTCCGTTCCTCTCTATGCTTTAAAATCTCAATACATCGCTCTCTTGGATTATTAATAATATTTCCATGAGCAGCTAATATTATTTTAAGATTAGGTAAGTTTAGAATCGTTTCAACAGATTCAATATAATCCTCTACATTACAATTTGGAGGACCAAGCCAAGTAGTCATAGAATTTAAAATATTATCTCCAGCAAGTAGAATTCCCTTTTCTTCGTTGTACAAAGAAATATGGTCTACTGCATGACCAGGCGATGGAAACACCTTCCAATTCTCACCGTTTATTGAAATTTCAGTATTTGCTTTAATAATTTCATCAGGGTTGGCGATAAAAGAAAGACCATATATTCGTTTAAAAAATAGATGTGTTAATATTTTTTGTAAGAAGCTCCTTATTCTATACCGAAACCCTTTTTTTATGATTAGATAATCCTCATAACTATCTGCGTTAAATGATTTCATAAAACTTTTTTTGTTCTTTATAATATCAGCTGTTTTCTCTGTTAGGACAATTTTAACACCAAGTGCATTTTTTATCTTTTTTAACCCTGCAAAATGATCGGGGTGTCCATGAGACACAAGTATTCGCGTTATATCAAAATTTTCTTTGTTTTCCTTATACTTATGTTTTATGTTATTAATTTCTTTAACAAAAAGTTTTACAACCTTTTTATTACCAAAACCAGCGTCATATATTAATCCATCAGAACCAGCTATAACATAAATGTTTTCTGAAGGCTTAATTCGTTCGAAATTACTTTTTTCTTTAATCAAAAATATACCGGGAATTACTTCTTCCATGACAAATAATCATTTGAATAAATAAGCGATATTAAAAAAAGATTTGGAATAAAATTAATATTATTAGTTTTTTTTATTAGAATTAATGACACGCTTGCAAGATTGGATCGATAAAGAAGGTGAAGTTATCCTTCGAGAAATTGGGATAAAAGATGGGCAGAATATCTTAGATTTCGGATGTGGAAAAGGAATATACACGATTCTTGCTTCTAAAATTGTTGGAAGTTCTGGAAAAATCTTTGCATTAGATTCAGATGAGGAAAATTTACTTGGTAATTTAACTAACAAAATTAAAGCCGAAAACGTAAAAAATGTAGAAGTAATCAAGACATCAGGTGAGATAAAAACACCTTTAAACAATGAGTCAATGGATGTTGTATTGATGTACGATATACTTCATTTATTAGACAATAATGAGAGAATGAAACTATTTAAAGAAGCATACCGCGTTTTGAAGACGAGAGGAATAGCATCATACCATGCAACTCATCTTGGCGGTACTTACAATATTGCTTTAGAAGAAATTCATAAAAAAATGAAAGAGAACGGGTTTCATTTAGATAGAGAATTTAAAAGACCATTGTTTCACTGGGCATGGATTGAAGACTCAACAATTATCAATTATTTAAAAGGATAATCAATTTAAACTTCATTTCTTAAGATAATAATTCTTAATGCATTGGCACGTGAAATTGTTAAAAAAAATAGACTATGATAATTGAATATTTCCGATAACATCAAAGAAATTAAGTTTGTTCACTTATTACTCCTTTAATATTATCGTGTGTTAAAATTTTAGGCTTACTATTTTCTTGTGGTTCTTTTATAATATGGTTATCGTTAGAAAGATAAATACCTTTCATTAACTCCTCGGGATTCTTTAGTTCGTCAGATATAACTTTAGTTGTAATTCCTTGAGTGTACAACATGCCCAATCCACCTAAAACCCCTTGTTTAATTAACCTACCCAAACATGATGTCATCCAATTAAATTTTCCAAACGGATTTAAATACTCTTTTGCTCTTCTTATGATCCAACTTCTTAAGTAGAAAGCAGCGTAACCTTCAGCAACTAATTGAAGAAAATCTCGAGACGATAACTCTTCAGTTTTCATCATTGGATGGAACAAATCGTAAAACTTGTAATTATGAGCAGTTATCATGCCCTTTTCTTTTACTTCGGTATAAAAATCAGTTCCAGGAAAAGCGGTAATCGGTGTAAACTGAACAACATCTAAATCTAAATCAATCGCATACTGGATATTTTGCCGAACCATCCGTTTTGTTTCCCCCGGGAAACCTATAATAACCCCTCCAAAGATGGATATACCTAAATTTCGTAGGCTTTTTACCACTTTTTGAACCATAGCTGGCGTTGTATTTTTCTTATTCATGGCATCTAAACTTTGTTGATGTACTGATTCAATTCCTAGAAACACTTGTTTAAATCCAGCTTTATAAAGTTTATCGATTAATATAGGGTTTCTATATAATGTATCAACCCGCGATTGGCAGGAAAAGTGCATTTTATTTGGGACACCAGATTTTATAATTGTATCTAAAATTTTATTCGTTCGTTTTGCGTTTATGGTAAAATTATCTTCGCAAAAGAATATAAAATCGTTTTTCCAATCTACATCGTAAATTTCTCGCATAATCCTTGAAATTGATTTAGTTCTGTAAGTAATAGCCTGATTCGAATTTCGCCACATCTTAATAATACAACAAAACTTGCAATTGTGTGGACAACCTCGAGAAGTCTCAACTTGTTGAGTTGTAGTTCCTAAATAAGTGTAAAGCTTCCCTTTTAAAAGATCTCTACGAGGTATTGGAAAATTATCTAAATTATATTCCAGTTGTCGCTCGTTATTGTGAATTATTTTACCATCTTCATTTAAGTACGATATACCATCAATATCTTTTATCGAAACATTGTTTTTGTTGCCATCGATGTAATCAATAATCTCTTTAAAAGTATGTTCTCCTTCACCACGGACGGTAAAATCTACATAATCGTGCTTAGCTACGAATTCAGGTGCTAGTGTAGGATGATATCCCCCTATAATTGTGGTGCATCCTTGTTCTTTAGCCATTTTTGCAACCTCCAATGCGGAGTAAATTTGAGGCGTCATGCTTGTAATAGCTACTACATCGTAACTATTTAATTCGCTACGAAATTGTTTTTCTCGATATTTATCTACCTTAAAATCAAACAATTTTGCATCGTGCTCTGGTACCATAGCTGCGATTGAAATTAAACTTAGGGGCGAACCAGTGATTATTGAATCTAACCCCGACTCTAAACGAGCCGGATTAACATATAATATCTTCATTTTTAACTTGAATGTTTTTTATTTTTAAAAATTGAGCCTATCCTTAGCTATCGCGAAAAGGTTAAGCTACAATTAATTTAATTAATAATTTAAAAGAAAATATAATATTTAAATTTGTTGATTCTACATAGTTTTTGTTTATTCAATATAGTGAAATTTTCTTTTTCTTTCCAAATTTTTCTTGTGAATATATAAAATATATAAACTTTTTTTTAAGAGATAAAGAATTTTTATTATTTTAAGATCGTGAAACACTCATTTTACGAATTTATATTTTTGTAGATCTAAATTTTGAATAGTTGGTTAGTGAAGTCAGCTATCTTACTAATGGCATCTTTAACTTCCGGAATAAGTTCATATCTTGTTCCTTGAAACACATGCGTCATATCATCCCATGATTGTAATATTGCGTTTGTTCCTGCCTTCTTAGCTTTTTCAACAAAGCGAGTAGCATCGCTATAAAGCATTTCACATGAGCTTGCTTGTACTAATATTGGAGGTAGTCCCTTTAAATCTGCGAACAATGGCGAGATATATGGATTGCGAGGGTCCTCTCCCGCAAGATATGCGACATACCACCAAAAAATTCCGAGATCAGCCAAACCGGGATCGGTTTCAGCATTTTTAAAATAGGAACCATCAGCTAAAGTAAAATCTGTCGCAGGTGATAGGCAAATCGCTCCAGCAGGTAAATCAATTCCCTGATCTCTTATTTTTAAAAGAGTTGTTAGAGTTAAATTTCCTCCCGCAGAATCTCCAGCGATGATTATATGGTCACTTTTAAATCCATCTGATAATAACCATTTGTATGCATCAACGCAATCTTCTAACGGAGTGGGGAATGGATGTTCTGGGGCAAGGCGATAATCAATACTGAGAATTCTTATTTTTGTAGCTTCAGCTATAACAGAATTTAACCTCCGGCAAGTTAAAGGAGAACCCAATATCCATCCGCCCCCGTGAAGATATAGAATTACATGATCTTTTATTGGATCTGAGGGTATAACCCACTCAGCAGGAATTTTATCAAGCGTTATAGATTTAATTTCAATCTCCTTCGGAATGGGATAGTTTTCTAATTCTTGAATTACTGAATGTTCAGACGCATAACTAAATAATCTTTTTATATAATTCCTTTCCTCACCAGTTAATTTATCATGGAGCTCAACCATTCCAGCTTTTTTTTTAAAGAAAAGTTCATTTAAATCCATAATTTTCTTATAGATTTCTTGAAAATTAAATCGCTTGTTTTCTTCGAGTTCCATAAATTGAAGTACAAATTTCATTTGTTCTTTAAACACATCATCATAGATTTTGAGAATATCAGGTCGAATTTTGTTCCGGTCTAAAATTGTCATTTTTTTTACTTACTCTCTTTTCTTAGATCTTTCATTAGTTAGTATATAGAATGACTTTTTTGTATAAAAAGATTTATATGTAGAAGACAACCGCTATACTAAATTAAAATTGATTAATTTTTTATAATTTAACGTAATAATAGGTATTAACATCTTGCTGGACATCCTTTAACTCTAATTTATACGACAATTTCAGAATCTTCTCAAAATTATTCAACGGGTATTTAAAAGATATAACGATTACTCCTGTTTTTGCCGTTAAAAACACGTGTTTTAATAATTTTTGCATTGTAGGCAAGGAAAAAATATAAATAAAGTCATAATTTTTTAGAGAAATGTTAAAAAAGTCTTTAGTTATTAATTTAATTTTGCGAATTAACTTTTTCTTATATTTCTTTTCTCTTTTTAACCTTTTTACTTTTTGTTTTGCTTCAATAATTAAATTCCCATTAATTTCAACACCAAATGACTTTATTCCGTAATTTAAAGCAGAATAAATGATTATTTGACCATTTCCCGCCCCCAAATCTACAAGTTTTTGGTTAGAGTTTCTCGTTAAACCAAATTTAACTTGAAGAATATAAAATATTTCTTCCAACAGATCGTGTGGGGTTTCTGAAAAAGGCAATTGAAGTTGTGAAATAAAATTCCCTCTATTCTTCTTTAACCTATTAAAATTTAACAAATTAACTAAGAATTTTGTTTGAGTCAATAATTTTATTATTACATTTTTAAATTAAAATTTAAGCTAAAAAAGAAGCAAATTGTGTAAAATGAAAAATTCTAATTCTCCTATTTTCCATACTCTTAAGAGTTACAAACCCTTAAGATTTGAGAAGCTTTAAAAACCAAATTTAATGATTTTAAATATTCAATATTTGAATAAAAATACCTATCTTTTTGCGATGGCAAATATATTAGTGACTGGCGGTACGGGATTTATTGGCACCCCCCTCGTCAAAAAATTGAATTTCCTTGGACATAACTTAAAGCTTTTAGTAAGGGAGAATAGTAACACAGTTCCTTTTAAAGATCTTAGTAACATTGAATATGTTATTGGTGACGTTCAAGATATCAGTAGTTTAGAAAAGGCTGTAGAAAATGTTGATATTATATACCATCTTGCAGCGTATGTTCCAATCTGGGCAAAGAAGAAGTCTCTTTATCATGATGTGAATGTTGTTGGAACTGATAACATTGCTAATCTCGCGTTGAAGAAGAATATAAAATTTAACTACGTAAGTTCTTTTACTGCTATTGGCCCAACAACCCCAGAACCCGTAGACGAAACCTATGAAAAGGAAAACTTTTCGATGGAGTATGAAAAATCAAAGTTTCACGCTAAATGGAAAGTTAAGGAATATATTGGAAAAGGGCTAAATGCGACAATTTTCTATCCTGGGATTGTTTATGGGCCAGGTGATTTCAACATTTTTGGTCAAATGCTTTATGATATCACGAGAGGAAAATTCTTAGGGTGTCCTGGAAAAGGAGATTCGATAGCGACATATTCTTATATTAACGATGTCGTTGATGGGATGGTAAGCGTAATTGGTAGAGATAATGTGAGCGGTGAAGATTTCATACTTGGAGGAGAAAATATATCGTTTGGAGATTACCTCAATTTAATTGCTGAAATTGCTGGAACTAAAAAGCCTAGACACTTTCCAATGTCAGGTGCAATGTTATACGCTTGGATGTGCGAAATTGGAGCAAAAATTAGCGGAAAAATGCCTTATATTACGCGCCCTACTGTTTCCGCAATTAAAATTCATAGGTCCTACTCCTCAGAAAAAGCCATTAATAAAATAGGTTATAAAATAACGCCTTTAAGAGAAGGTTTGACAAAAACAATTGAATGGTATAAAAATTTTATCGAAAAAGAAAAATTATAAGAATGAGATATTTAAAAAAATGGTTGAAAAAGAAGCATCAGCTCAAATTACTGATTTGAATGAATATAAGACTGAAATAGCTAAAAATTATACAAACTTTCTGTTAAAATATTCCGAGATTTTTTCTGATTTAGATCAAGGATCAAACTTTGATTTTGCAATTTATGATTCATTTGAGGCATATGACGATGAATCTCCCGTAGATATTTTTAATGTGTTACGTAATGGGCATGGGATCGAAATAAAACCAGGGAATGCGGTTAGTTCTGATTTGGAACTAGCGCTCTCGAGTAAAGCTATAGAAAAATTAATCCAAACAAAAACGAAATTGGAATATACAAAACTTTTTGGACATTTTTGCAATGATCCAGACGAAGAAAAAGGATGGATTGATTTTGTTTTGCACAAAAGAACGCAAGCCTTAATTGACATGGGTTACGGTAAATTTGCTCAAACGGCTGGAGTCCTCAAAGATGATGACGATATTTACAGCATGTAAAACTCTTTATGAATAAATTGTAGACACGTCATTAAAATTAGAAAGGTAATGAAAAATATGGCAAAAGTTCAAGAACTAGAAATAAAAAATAAATATACTGGAGAAGTTATTGATACAATACAAGCAGATTCACCGGAGTCTTTAAGAGAAAAAATAAAAAAAGTTCATAAAAATCAACATTTGCTTAGAGAAATGGATTTTTTTGAACGAGCTCAAATTCTTGGTAAATTGGCTACAAAATTACGCTTTAAAAAAGCCCAATTAAAGGATTTGATTGTGGCAGAAGGTGGGTTACCAATCAAATATAGTGAATGGGAATTATCAATTGTTCTAACAGGATTCAAATTTTGCGATTGGTATCATCAGTTTATAGAAGACAAACCGTTAACTGGTATTGAAGGAGAGCAAAATGCAACAATTAAATATATTCCACATGGATTATCTGCTTGCATTTCTCCGCGTAACACACCTATTAGCCTTCCCCTTTATCAAATGGGTGCAAATTATTTAGTAGGAAATAGTGCGATTGTTAAACCATCTACCGCATGCCCCTTAACCATGTTAGAAGCCTATTCCACCATGAGAGACATGGATTTTCAGGGCTTAGATGCATTAGATTTGGTTATAGCTCCCGGAGAATGGGCCGTAGATGAATTTCTTAAATCTCGTTTAATTAAGATTATTATGACTATTACCTCTTCACATACTGCAAAAGATATTCTTGTGAGATATGGAAGGATGCTGAAAAAAACTGCAGATAAATCAATGGGTGTCTCAATGTATACTCAACCATTCAAACAATTCTTCTTTGAGTGCGCAGGAAACGATGCTGGAATAGTAATGAATGATGTTAATTTAGAAGAAGTAGCAAAATGGAATGCTATGGCAAGTTACACCAATTCAGGTCAACAATGTTTCTCAATGAAGCGAATAATAGTTCACCAAGATATTTATGATGAATATACCGAATGTCTAATAAAAGAAATGGAAAAATTAAAATATGGAGACCCTACAGATCCTACTGTTGATATTGGCCCATTAGGAAGTCGACGTATACTAATGATGATGGAAGTGATGGTGGCTGATGCTAAAGAATACGATGTTAAAATATATACAGGTGGTGAAAAAATTGATACAGGAGAAGACTATGGATTATTTTACAAACCGACTCTGGTTGAAATTAAACCAGAATTGTGTGAAGATTTATCTAAGGCTCCATTTTTGTGGAGAGAAGAGGCTTTTGGACCTGTTCGTTCTATTACTAAAGCTAAAGATATGAAAGATGCAATTAGATTAGCAAATGCAAGTAATTATGGCATGAGGGCAGTAGTATACACATCTAATTTGAACAATATTGAGGTTTTTAAGAATCAGTTAGAAGCTGCAAACATTTATATTAATGCAAGGCCTATGCTTGTTGATATTACGGTTTCTTTAGGAGGAATTAAAGATTCTGCTTATCCAGCTGGTTGTAAATATTATCCTCAAGAGTTAGTTTATGGAAAATATATTTATGACGGTACTCCGCTGAATTTAGAAAAAATTAAATAAATTCCATACACGCAATGGAACCTGATAAATTATATACCAAATTAAAAGAATTTTTTCCAAATCAATTAGATTTAATGAGGCATTTACACATAAATGCATGTTGGGAATATATTATCACTGAGCAATCCACTGCTGATGCGAACATCAAACTAAACTTTTTTTTACTCAAAATCAATGAAGACTCGCTTGAGATGACGAAACAGGTGCCCGATATTAAACCAGATTTAATCCTGTATTTTACAGAAAAAGCTATTTTAAATATGGTTGAAGGGGTTTCTAGTGCTGAAGAATATTATGAGCGTTATCATAGTATTATGGACCATCCTCAATCTGAAATTGAAGTAGACAATAAAGTAAATAAACCTAGACTAAAGCTTTGGCAGATTGGCTATAAAAAATGGCAAAAAGACTTTAAATTTTAACTTAAAGTTAATTAACACTATTATTAAAAAGAAGTAGTTCTAATTTTTTTCTTTTTCAAAGAAATGAATATTATAGCAATAATAGCCACAAATGAAAATCCTATAAAAGAGGTGCCAAAAGGAATGATTCGAAACGTTCCTTCCAGTCTTACTATAACTTGGTCAAATTCATCGTAATGAGTTTCAATTGCAAGAATTCCTCTAGTATCAAATTCTTTTTCCCATACATAATCTTTTCCAGTATCACTTCTTCCCTGTTTAAATATCGAATACCCGATTCTATAATACTCCGAAGATAGAGTTTTTTTAACTTGTTCTAAATAATCTTCTACTGGTGTAGGACAGAATATTTTATCATCCCAATCTTCTGGAGATTTTCCGATGTTGATATTGCTTGTTTCACCACTCAACCCCCAATCAGTCTTATAATCCCAAAATTCTACATCTATTATCCAATTCCTAGAAGATTCAGTAATTTCTCTAATAACCATTCTAATTTGATCTTCTAACTCAAAATTGGGATCAAATCCAAATACTTCTCTAAAGCTGCTTAAATCTAATTGTGTTACCTCCCAAACTAATTCAGTTCCCTCGTTAAACCCTAATCCATATTCGGGACCCTGTGCCTTAACATTGAAATTAAGGCAATAGCTAAATATAAAGAAATTTAACAAAACAATTGAGTAAATAATTTTATGTTTTTGCTTCACTTTAGCATCAAAAAGTTTTTATGTAAAATTTTTACAATAGAATATCTTCTATAATAAATTGAAAAATAAATATTTTCTTTAATTTAAAAATTTGATTTAAGATTTTCGTATCTGTCTAAAATAATCCAAAACTTGAAATTATTTATAATACCTCGATTAAATATCAAATATCAATAACAATATTTATTTTCGATTTAATATTGAAATTATTTAATTAAATTTAAGGTGAAAAAAGTTGAATAAAGAAGATATTTGTTTTATGCCAGCTTACGAGATGTTAGAAAAAATTAAGACGCAAGAACTGACATCTACTGAAATTACTGAAACTATAATTGAAAGAATTGAAAAAATAAACCCAATAATTAATGCTTATTGTACTCCTACTTTTAAATTAGCAAGAGAAACTGCCAAAAAAGCAGATGAAATAGTTAAAAAAGGAGAAAAATCAGGATTATTGCATGGAATTCCTACTTCAATTAAAGATCTAATGCAGATAAAAGGGATAAGAACTACATATGGTTCTAAATTGTATGAAGATTTCATCCCAGAACAGACTGACGTCGCGGTTCAAAGATTAATTAAGGCTGGTAGTGTTATCCTAGGTAAAACAAATACACCGGAGTTTGGTTCCATCGCTCTTACAAATAATAAACTCTTTGGAGAAACAAAAACTCCATGGGATATAGAGAGAAATTCGGGAGGTTCAAGCGGAGGTGCTGCCTCGTCCGTTGCAGCTGGTATAGGGCCATTAGCTTTAGGATCAGATGGAGGGGGGTCGATTAGAGTTCCTAGTAGCTGTTGCGGAGTT
>Ga0209121_10000140_pt1 | contig 72870 bp, 64 predicted proteins | sample Cruoilmetagenom3_FD_187292 | JGI IMG/M metagenome (GOLD analysis project Ga0209121, IMG submission 187292) | Oil polluted marine microbial communities from Coal Oil Point, Santa Barbara, California, USA - Sample 3 (SPAdes) (version 2) | ecosystem: Environmental > Aquatic > Marine > Oil seeps ...
GGCCCGTGACAATGGCCAAGCCTGCGGCGTGTGCGACAGCTGTCGGTTAAGGGCAGAAGGCTTTTTGGCCGCCGGTGTCACCGATCCAACAAAATACGCCTAAAATGACAAATTACACTTGACCTTTTTTTTCTGGCAAGTAAGATGTGCGCCTCCTCTGGGGGCCGTTAGCTCAGTTGGTAGAGCAGTTGGCTTTTAACCAATTGGTCCTGGGTTCGAATCCCGGACGGCCCACCATTTTCAATGCCTGCGGCGATAGTGACCACTATCGTTTTCCCCACAATTGGGGGTTTTCCCCATAGAATGAATGTACCTTGCTCAATTCGTACTTATTTTGTCTCGAATCGAGTAGTGTTTCTTAGTTGTCTGTGCTGTTGTGTGCCTCAATAATTCTTGTGCCCTTTGTAAACTTTCGCCTTCGACGGCCTTCTTTCTTAAGTCATTTTCAGTGAAGTGTGTGACACCTTTTGCCTTAGCTTTTTTCATCCATCGTTGCCACATTGAATCAAAGCCGCTTGTTTCACTAGTCTCCTCATTTATGTAGGGTCTACCATGCCTATTGATGAATAAATAGGCACTGCCGATTCGCCTTGGTGGTAGAGACTCTATCTCGTGAATAATTGATTTTAGTTGGGGTGTCCATTCGATGAGGTATAGGTCGTCAGGGTTTTTGTTGTTACGAAACTCAATGCCATCTTCAGTGCAGTCGGAAAGCTTAATGCGTAGTAGCTCCCCTTTTCTTCTACCGCGTGTGCAAAGCTTTAATGAAATATAGAGTTGCCATTTACGGGGTAGTAACTCTGCAAATAAAATTAGGTCTTCATTGCTAACTTTATGCTTACGTCCTTTGGTACTAAACTTACGAACTTGGCCGATGGCGGGGTTGCGGTCGATTGTGCCCCATTTAACTGCGCATGACAGGGCGTGGGATAAGCACTCTAAATCAGTATTCGCCCATTTTTCTGATTTAACCCTCTTAACGTGATCCATGTATTTATAAATCATCGAGGGTGTTAGCTCAAAAGGCTTCAGGTCGCCAAATGCGGTCATAAGCCTGGGTAAACAGTAAGCTCGTTGTTTTTGCGTGCTGTTGGCTTTGGTAGGTAAAATCTCTAGCCTGTAGCGAGTGAGAACATCTCTCATCGTTTCGCAGTCTTCTGATATGGCAATTCGTCTAGCATAAGAGTCAAAGGCTTCAGATTCTGTCCTGCCTAATTTGAATTCAACTTTATTGTCCCAAAGGTGGCGATTTTCAGGTGATGTTCTGAACCAATAAAACCCTTTTCTATACCTCCAGTATTGAGGCAGTTTCCGGTTTTCCGTGTTCCTTTTTTGAGGGGCCATCATGTTACCTCTTGTATATTTAGGCGATCAGAGGGGCTCTTCTTATTAGATTGCTTTGTCGATACTCCAAGTGCTTGCTCTAGCGCTAATCGGTGTACTAATACCTTGTTGGCGGCATTTAAATTCGCTGTAACACCAATAAGTCGAAAGTATCTTAGTTGATCTCTGGGTCTTTTATAGCCGCTTATCAGGTGGCACTGCTCAGGGGTAAGGAAGTCTTTTACTATATCCATAAAAATAGGTTAGCATTAAGCTAATCAAATATGTGGTATGGGTATATTATTTCTTCTTATCTTCCAGCTAAAATTTTCATATAAGCTCGCCTTTAAACACAATGACACCGCAAATACTCGCATCTTCGTCGATCTCGATAATGCGGTTTGGCCAATCTGGGTTTAATGCCTTTAAGTACTGACTTCCCTCTTCAATGATTAGCTGTTTAAACGTTGCTTCATTGGAGGCATCAGTACGTACTACGACATATTTACCATGCTCAGCTGGGGCATTGGGGTCGACAAAGATTAAATCGCCTTCATGGAATTTGGGTTCCATGCTGGTGCCTCGTACCCTGAGTACGAAAGACTCAGGGCTACATTTTGCGGGGCATTGCAGCGACTCATCGCCATACTGAGGGACATAACTCTCCGATATTTCCTGCCACTCCCCAGCCTGTACCCAGGATATTAAGGGGAGAGGGCTTCTAAGCTCTGGGCCTAAATGTGCGTTGTATTCTTGTTTGTCGTAGCTATTACCGTCGTGCGAATTGTCCATCCATCCTTGGGGCTTATTCATTGCACCTTCCAATTTGATTGCTAAGTCATCGCCAATAGCGCGAGGGGTTCCTTTTTTCGTGGGTAATTGATTGCGTACCTGGCTGAGGTAGGAGCTGTTTGTACCAGCGGTACGCGCTAGCTTGGCGGCTGATCCGGCTTCGCTAATGAGAAGCTCAAGATTGTTAAGTCTTATTTGATTGATTTTTCGCTTCATGCGAAATAGTTTAGCAGATATTTAGCACAATGATAAACAAATAGCCTGTTTGGCTGGTTGTTGCTTTATTCGCACGGTGCTAATCTTTCTACGCATGGAGCTAAAGGACTTTCTTAAAATGGCAACCAAGAGGGAACGCGCAGAAGTTGCAGCTGCTTGTAACGATTCCGTTTCCTACTTGTATCAGATTGCCGGTAACCACCGCCACGCGAGCCCACTACTGGCCACGCAGATAGAGCGGTATACATTCATCGTTGCCAACCTTTCTGCGGGCCGGCTTGAACCTGTGCCTCGTGCCAGCATGGTTCGTCACCCTGAAATATTTTATGGGGTAGGTGGGGGCTCGAAAGTCATTGATGAATCTGCGGGAGGTAAATGTGATGACGCTGAGTGATTCTCTCGTTGAAAAACTTGCTGATGAATCTGCTGTCGTCAGTATCCCTTCGGGGTTTATCACTAGAGTCGAGGTGATGCGTATCCAGTCTTACGCTCGTAACCCACGTCGGCAGGAAAACCCTGAATATGAGCGCATCAAGGCCTCTATTCGGGCTGAAGGCCTTGACCAGCCATTGGTTGTTACGCAAGAACCTGGTCAATCAGATTATGTCCTGCAGGCTGGTGGTAATACGCGCTTGCGTATTCTTAAAGAGCTTTATCAAGAGACGGGAGATGATCGCTTCCTGCGGGTTGATTGTTTATTTAAGCCCTGGGCCCATGAATCACAGTTACTCTTTGCCCACCTTCGAGAGAATGAGTTGCGTGGCAGCTTACCATTTATCGATAAAGCACATGCCGTGTTCGAGGCTAAGGCATTACTGGAAGCAGAGCTGTTAGTGGATACCTTGTCACAGCGTCAACTCGAGGCACTTTTCCACGAAAGAGGTTTCAGCCTAAGTCACAGCATGATCTCTAAAATGGGTTATGCCGTTCATATTCTCTGGCCTGTTATGCCCCATGCGTTGAGCGCTGGTTTAGGTCGCCCCCAGATCGAAAAAATTCGATCATTAGAACGTGCGGCACTGCAAATCTGGCAGCGACGGTGTCTGGGTGATAAGCCAGCGTTCGAGCTGGTCTTTACAGAGTTGTGTCGACGTTATGACAATGCCGACTGGGATATACAGCCCCTGCGTAGTGCTTTGGAAAATGAAATTGCCGAGGAATCAGAACAAAGCATCCAGGTTATTCGCCTGGAAATGGCAGCCTATTTAGCCGGTAACAGTTTTGTTGCTATTGATAGCAAAGCCGATGAATTTGAGGATTCATCGGCTGCGGGTCTAGAAAAAGGTGAGAACACACCGGAGCCCCTACTGGCTCTACCCACTGCAGGTGTAGTGAATGACAGTGATGAATTAAATGGGTGCAAAGAATCAGATTGTATTATTTATGGCGCGATTGAATCGAACAGCACAACAACCGTAGATACACCTTCGCTTTCAGATAAAAACGAAGCATTAAGTGATATTGATAGTTTGCGAACCCGGATGTGGGACTGTGCTTCGGTTCTGGCTGAACGTAATGGACTGGGTGATCGTGTCATACCACTAGCGAATCAGGGGCTGGGGTTTTTACTTTGCGATGTTCCCGGTGCACAACTGACTGAAACACTGGATGAGGAAATGCTGGGCCAGGTGTCATCACTCTGGTGGCAACTGGCGGCCTGTTCAGAAGTGACCGTTGCCCCCGTCGAGACCTTGATACCGCACCTCAATAAAGATTGTGTGTTGTACCAGGCTCTGGCTTCACAGGATGCGGCATTGCTGTTTGGTAGTGTCTGGACACTGGATCCTGGGCATATTGGTTCGCAGCTTTGGCAGCAATTAAATGAGGAGGATTGGTTGCAGCTACTGGAAATGATGACACTTTATCGAAGTATAAAACGCCTGGCTCTGGAAACAGGACAAGCCCTTTGGGCCTCGCCTGAGGATAAACACTAGTGGCCTCCAATAAAGAGGCAGACCTCACCACTGCAGTCTTGTTGTATGCCGTGCGCTGTTTGGCCGAAGGTGATCAGCAGGCACTGCGTATGATGAATTTTGGCCCCAAAGAACTGGATGCACTTAAAGACATGAACCTGGCCGATCTTTATCGCGTGGATAATTTAGGGGCTCACTGTTTAAAGGTTGATTTAAATCGAGATGTATTCTGGCCAATGCTCGAAAACTTGCGTCATCAGCGAGAATCCGAAGAGCTGCAGCGGGCGTTAATTGTTGCTGATGCGCCTATGGAAATGATGCAAATATTGTTTGGTATCAGTTCACGGGAATATACCCGTTGGCGTCGGGTTTTAACGGTGTCGCCCTCAGTGGGGCGGCCGCCGGAACCCGATGAAGCTGCGAGCCATAATCTTTGGTATGCCTGGCAAGATCACATTCGGGAAAGAGAGGATATTTCTTTGGCAGGTGCTGACTACTTATATTTACAGCAAGAAACGAAGATCGGCCTGCGGGCGATATGGACCTTGATTCAGCGCTGGGAAGTCTATGGGCATGATGAACTGGGGGCTGACGCAAAACAGGTTGTTGAGCATGGCCGATGATGAGCGTGTATTACGACCGGAAACCCATGCGCTAGATGCTTTAATTAAGGCCACAATCGAGCGGGTAAAAAACCAGGTCAATGACGATACAGCCGATGCCATGTTATTCATGGGCAACTGGCACCAGGCTATTCCTGCACTTGTGATTCAAGACCCTGTCTTAGAGCCCGTCGATAAACTGATATGGATGGTTATTATGCTGCACGCCAGCAACACTGGCGGACGCACGGCATTCCCCAATTATGAAACCCTGGCGAGCAAAGCCAATGTATCCTCCACGTCGACAATTTCTCGAGCCATTGCCATATTACGGCTGACGCGATGGCTAACTTTGTGTGCGAAGGTGCGCCAAAAAAGCGGACAGTTTAAAGGTAATGTTTATATCCTTCACGATGAACCCTTACCTTTCCTGGATGCCGTGCATCTGGATGGTGACTATATGGGCTTTATCAAACAATCTACTGAGCACCACCATGCTCGCGTCCAGACTGTGGCCAAGGCAGTACTGGAAAGTTTGGATCAGGATATTAGAGCCGGTAAGGATCTTTCTAGAATCGAGTCAATACTGGAAAGGCGAGTACATGCGATGGCTTCGCTAAGTCATCAACCCGAAAATAAATCAATAAAAAACTCAGACAAGGCAGGGCGTTATTTTACGTTTAATGCATCTACTGTTGACCAGCTGAGAAATTCACCCAGCACAAAAAATACGTTGGATATTGACCAGAACCAAAATTCAAAGGTGGATGAAAAGACTGACTACAGTAGTGGTAGTAGTTGTAGTAGTCATTATAAAAATACAACTACAACAACTTCTACAACAAATACAGACAGTGAGAAAATTCATTTTCCGGAAAACACTAAGACATTGATTTATCCCGCTCGTCTGTCAGATAACCAGAAGTCTTTGGCTGATCGCTATTTAGGCATGGTGGATCCTGACGATCGTCAGTTTGTACTGGACGAACTGCAAGGGCGTTTGGCCTCAGAGCAGAGGGGCATGCAGCCTGTTTATGATGAATTGCGCTTTCTTCACTCACTGTGCAAAGCGGCACAGCGCGATGAATTTGTGCCCAACTTGGGTATTAAGGTTGCGGAAGCTCGGCTGGAACAGAGACAGCAACCAGCAATCCTTAATGATGTGCAAAAAAAGACAGAAACTGTCGAAGAAAAAGAAAACTCACGGGCCTATGCACGTGAACAATTATCTATTCTTCGTGAGTCTCTGGGATCAAATAAAGATAATTAATTCCTACCCTCCAGAAATACGCCTGCCCCAAGCCTGTCGGCTGGCGCTCAGTGGTGGTTCCACTGTAACCACTACGATTCGCCTCTCCAAAAAATGCCAACAACCATTGCATCGATAGTCCGTGGTGTAGGGCTTCAATTCATGGATTTATAGCGACTGTTATCGAAGGCCTGAACAGGAGCGACACAATGAATAAAAATACAGCGGTGCCAGCAGTGAAAGAACACAAAGAGCATTCCGCTTCTTCGGTGGGTTCTTTGCATGGTGAGGTCTGGCTGACCGTGCAAAGCTATCAGGCACAAAGCCTCTTGCGGGGCCGTCGAGCGAGTGAGACTAAATCAGCCATCGTCGGTTTAGTGGGTTTTGCTGATCGCCTGAAAACACTCTGGCAGGCCGTACGACAGGATGATCCCTACGCCGATTGGTGGTTGATCAAAGTCGAGGAGGGTATAGCCTTGTGCCGTGCGCAGCTGGGCCAGTTGAGTGAGCGGGTCAATGCACTGCTCACCTCTTACGATTGTTTCGACATCACCGTTGCTCAGTCCCGGCAGCCACAGCGAATTTCATTGCAGTTTGCCAACCCTTACGCCTTTCGTGCCGCCCAGTTATTGGCGGAATACGATCGGATAATTTGTACTTTTATGACTCTCCGTCATTTGGGTGTCGAGATCCCTCAAACACTTGAGGAGCAGTTCAAAGGCAGTGGCCGCTGGCTGCGTCGCGTGTTTGCGCTTCCCCAGGACTACTGTTTTTGCGACGTGGATCGATGCGCAATTCTGCAAAGCACCCAGCGGGCACAAAAAGCGCGGGAGCGTATGGGCGACGTGCCCAGGGATATTTTACGTGGTGACACGCTTCCTTCGCTGCGCCCGATTGCTTTCCGTATGCCTGATCTGAATGACTTGAGTGACTCGCCAAACACTGTTGCTGATGAAGTCGTGCTCTGAAATATCCATAAGCATAACGCTTAATCGGCGCATACCTTTGGAAGCTCTTGCGCTCAACCGCTTACAACAATTACCCGAATTGTGTCGTGAGGAGTGGCTGCGCAATTTACTGATGCGGGGGTTTCGAGGGGAATGCCGGTCAATGAGAGCCTCTCAATTCACTGCGGCACAAAGTCTTGGAGCGAACGAGTCTGCCATAGCGCATTCCAATTGGTTGATGCAAACACCCGCTGAGCGCTCGTCACAGGTAATGGAAGACGAGCAATTGAGCCATCAGGTCGTGCAAAAAAAGGCCACAAGGACGGACACGCACCACAAGCCGTTTGCCGAACTGGCAAAGATCATCGGTTAGCGTGAAAGACAATTATTTATTTAAATCTGGAAATTAACATGACAGAACTTAGTGATAACCACGTAGATGAAAATGGATCGGCATCCTTTGCCACGGCATCACAGTGCAGTGACGGCAAGCAGGTAGTGCAGGTCGGTCTCGATGACGGTTACGCCTATACCAAGGTGGCATTGGCGGACGGGCGCCTGGTGTCAATTCCTTCGCGGGCTAGAATGGGTCAGGCAGGTGTGACCTGGATCCGCGAAGAGGAGCAAGGTATCTTCGAATACCAAACCGATGGCACTGTTTATTCGGTGGGTGCAGTTGATGGAGAACCTACGCAGTTTGATGAATACGCAAACTCTGGTCTCAATCGTGTCATTGTGCAGCATGCGCTTTATCAAGCGGGCCTGTCGGGGCGATCCCTTCATCTGGTTTCAGGCTTACCTGTTGGGGCCTTCTATCGCAATGATGGCCAGCGACGCCAAAAGGTCATCGACCAAAAGTGCGATAGCCTTAAAGTCACGGTGCAACCCCTTACCCCCAAGAGCAAGGTGCAAGCCCCGCGATTAAAAACGGGGATTGCTTTTCATGAGGTGATACCCGAGGCGCTCGCCGCCTGGTATGACCACATTATTGTACCTACCGGTGACGGTATCACCCTGGACGCCGATCGACTTAACGCGCCGATTGCCATCGTGGATATTGGTGGGCGCACCACGGACTATGTGGTGGTACAAGATCAGGGCATTGTCCACAGCTCTTCAGGTTCCTTGAATCAAGGCATGCTCAATGTAAAACGTCGTGTTGCAGATGGGATTGAGGAGCAGTTTGATCTTCATGAGCTGGGTGAGCAGAGCATTGCCAGGGCTGTTGATACGCAGGTCTTGCGCGTGCACGGAAAGGATCACGATGTCTCAGCCCTGGTGCTGGAGGCCAAGCGAGAATTAGTCGAAAGCCTGTATACCGAAACGCGGCGTAAGCTCGGTCGCGGGGCTGAACTGGATCGTATCCTCTTCGTTGGTGGCGGTAGTGCGGCACTGGCCGGCGATATTGCCAATTGGTTTCCCAACCAAACGATTGCCGATCATGCGGCCTTCGCTAATGCGCGCGGCATGCTGAAATACCTGCAGTTTGTCTGCGATGACTCGGTGAGTGAAGGGTAAACAACGCATCTATACGTGGTCACTGCGGACTCAGTGGCAAACAAGGTATCAACGGATTGTGTAATCGATACCACGGAATGTCCGTCAATCCATCTTCAGGAATTTTCCTGATTTTACTCACCCTGCCGGGATTCTTTTCCCGTCAGGGAATCGATTTCTCCAGGTTTTTTCTTTCAAGGAGAAAGTCTTATGTCTAACAACAAAGCAGTTACTAAAACAGCGTCATCTGAAAAACCGAAGTATTTCGATCTTGATATTAACGGCATCGGTTACCTCAACCGGATTCGCGAAGTCAGACCTGAAAATGGTACGCCATTTCTCAGTGTCACCATCGCGGCATTACGGGGCTCTGCCGATAATGTCCAGCATACCCACTTTGACTGTGTGGTAGCGGGCGAAGAAGCGAAAGGTTTGGTACGCAAGCTAATACCTGCTGTTGAGGCAGATTTAAAAGTATTGGTTGGCTTCAAGCTTAGTGACTTACAAGCCGATGTTTTCACCTTTAAACAAGGCGATCGAGCGGGAACAACGGGCATTAGTCTGAAGTCCCGGCTACTGAAATTTCAGTGGATCAAGGTAGAGGGGAAACCCTTTCCAGCAGCATCGCCAGTCAGTAGGCGGGCCGTCGCTTAATTGTAAACCTGGCCGTATCTAGGGTACGGCCACTCATCCAACCCAACGGGGATATCATCCCTCGTCGGGCTGGTCTCCTCTTTTTCTTGCAAGGAGATCAGCTATGTCTGCAACGACATCACCGAAAAAAGTGCGTATTAAAAACCGTTTTTCTGCGATTAAAATCGTCAAGTTAAATGAAGCGGAAAAAGAATCCCTGATAGCACTGGCATTTTCAGTTCTACAGGAACAACACAAGCCAGGGTCTGTATTGCAAAGCCCTAATCAGACGCGTGATTATTTGCGTTTGCGCATGATGGATCACAAGGCAGAAGTCTTCGGCTGTCTGTTTTTGGATAATCAACATCGTGTGATTGAAACGGTTGAGATGTTTCAGGGGACTATTGATGGTGCTGCGGTGTATCCACGAGTCGTGGTGCAAAAAGCATTGACGTTAAATGCTGCTGCCATCATGTTTTTTCATAATCATCCAAGCGGTGTTGCTGAGCCCAGTCGATCGGACGAAGCGATTACCCGACAACTCAAAGAAGCGCTGGCACTGGTCGATATTCGTGTGCTGGATCATTTTATTGTCACTGCCAGTGAATCTGTTTCGTTGGCCGAGCGAGGTCTGCTTTAAGGCCTTTTATTAAACCCATCGGGGAAGAGACTTCTTTCCAGATGGGGAGGTGGTATTCCCCGTATTTTTAAATATTTACGGAGAAAATCGATGAAAAACACAGAATGTGATCCATCAAATAAGGGTTTTTTTGGCCCTGTTATTTCAACGTACAGCCGAGCACAGGCCATTGATGATGGCTTTTTGATTAATGCGGGATCTATGGCCCGTGAGGCAGGTTTTAAATGGCCAGTCGCGCTTACCCATGGGGCATGGTGCGATTGTGTTACCTGGTCTGACAGCGACACTCAAAAACAAACCCATCAGGATGAGTCCGGTCGTTTGTGGGATGTTTTATTTATGGCTTCACACGCCATACGGTCAGCCTCTGCTGCAGGTGATCAGCGAAGCTTTTCGCTGTTTCGCGTGCCGCGAAATGGTCAGGCCCAGTCAGCTGAAGAGGTAACTTTAAAGTTGATTGCGGGGCCTGGTGATAAAGGTGAACCCGTTATTACGATCTTGCTGCCAAATGAAGATTAATGCCGCCGCTTAAACTCGGCTCCTTGCCCTGGCCACTTGGGATAAAGTGGCACCTCCTTTCGCAAACTCAATCAGTTTCCATTCTGCTATACAGGCATTCATCGATTTGCCGGTCAGATATTTCGCAAGATTAAAGTTTGTGGTTCCACTGGAACCATCGTCTGTTTAGCGTGTTTTATTCAAGCCCCATGACAGGCCTTTAGCCTGGCGGGGGACTTGATCCGTACGCAGCCCTCGTCACTGGTAAGCGAAGCGGGGTAGTGACGAGGGCCGCGGAGCCCCGAACCTTAACGCCTTGCGATCGAATTGATGGGTTCGTCGCGAGTTTGCTCTAGCTATACTCGCGTCATCGATTGAAAAAACAGTTTCGTTCGCGGCCACAGCGGTAATGTGGATGAGGGGCTTCGCCCTCGCCAGCGTAAATGGCAGAAACGAAAAACAGCGTCAGCAGAGCTTTAAGGACGCGCCAGTCTCAGGCTGTTAGCTCATCGTTCAATTACAGGCCATCGTGCCTATCTTCCAATCCGGCAATCGCCGCTTCAAATAGATGCTGATCTCTCAGCACGCTTCATACACTGCCGTGTCAGTTACGGTTCCTTATTTTTAACCCAGCGGATCAATGGTTCCGCACTATGCAAAGGAGGTGAATTACTCACCATTAGAAAGGCTCAGTTGTTGAGTTTATTGGATTTGGTAGTGCCATCTTCAGCAGAAGAAAAACTACCTTGCCTGTGATCAGGCATCTCAAATCGAACGGGAGTTGTGTCCCGAGACCTTTCCGCTTTGGCGGACCCAGTCAGGCTACGAGCCTGTGGTTGGTCACAAACACTTACCAGATAGGAAAATACACATGCGCGATTTGAACTACCAATTGAAACAACTGTGTCATCGAAACCGCGATGGTAGTTACAGCACACAGGCGAACCGCCAGCGGATACTCAATCAAATTGCCAGCCAGTTACATCAAATGGGTTATCGCCGCATGAGTACCCACTCGCTCAAGCCCAAGCATGTCGATGCCCTGGTTAAGCGTTGGTTCTCAGAGGGTATGTCGGCGGGCACCATTAAAAACCGTATGAATTGTTTGCGCTGGTGGGCCGCAAAAGTTGACCGACGCAATGTTGTTGCACGATCGAATGCTTTTTACGGCATACCGGATCGTCAGTTTGTCAGCAATGCCTCAAAAGCTGTGCTGCTTGAGAATCAGCAGTTCCTTGCGGTCAAGGATGACTACGTTCGTATGAGTCTGGAATTACAACAGGCTTTTGGCTTGCGCCGGGAAGAGGCCATCAAGTTCAAGCCCGGCTTTGCCGACAAAGGTGACCATATCGTGTTGAAGGACAGTTGGACAAAAGGCGGTAAGGCAAGGGTGGTTCCACTGTACACAGACAAACAGCGGGAGGTTCTTAATCGAGCCCATCGACTTGCTGGAAGCGGTTCGTTAATTCCGAGCCACAAACAATATGTCCAGCAGCTGCGCGTATACGAGCGTCATACAACACAAGCGGGCTTATCTCGTCTTCATGGTTTACGTCATGCCTACGCGCAACAGCGTTATCAGCAGCTGACCGGCTGGCTCTCACCGGCAGCCGGTGGCCCCGTCTCCGCCGTGTTGAGCCCTGAACAAAAACAACAAGACCACCAGGCACGGCTGGTGATTAGTCAGGAGTTGGGGCACAGCCGTGAGCAGATCTCCGCTGTGTATTTAGGCCGATAAGACGGAAAGCAGAACAGGCGCTGACAGAGTTTTGCATTCACGGTGAATCATTCCGCATTCATGATTGGACTCAACCCCGTCACAGGTCGCACACCATGTCGCCCGTATTGCGCGTGTCCAAAAACTATTTTCTCACCATTGCTCTGATCGCCGGTCTATCCAGTATCAGTCGAGCCGAGATGGCTGATAGCGAGGCTCTCTCCGAAGTACTCACCAACGTCGCCACTAATATCCCCACCAAGACCCCCACCAAAGCGCTAATGAATCAGCAAGTGGCGCGTTATTCGGTCCTTCGTCCGTACCTAATGGTAGGGCAGCAAGACTTACTATCGATTGCCAAAGCACTGCGTGTGCCGAATGAGATCACTACTGTCGGTGGTGCCCTGGAATGGGTGATTAAGGATTCAGGCTACCGCCTGGCGTCTCCCGATCAGCTAACAAAGGATGTGAAAGAGATGTTGCAGCTGCCACTGCCCAAAGCCCACCGTCAATTCCAGGCCTTGCCTCTAAGGGATGTGGTTTTGTTGTTAGCCGGTTCTTCCTTTGTGCTGGTGCATGACCCGGTGCATCGATTGATCGCTTTTGAGCGCTGCTATGCGAGTGCCGATCCTCAAAAGTTGAATGCCGCTGCATTGAATGAAAAGCGTAAAACAGGGAGCATCAAATGAACGTCGCCATCGCTGTGTTTATTTTGATGGGTGCAATGACCTTCGGTGTCTCTCAAGAGGCGGTGAATGAAGTGCCGTTAAAGCCGCTTGATAATGACGTGATTCCGGTACTGCCACAAAAGCCGCAAAAGAATGTCATCGTTTGTCATCAGTATGGCGCACAGGCTATTGAGCGTGATCTTACTTCACCTGCTTTTGGCGGAACTTTAGTGAATGAGTAGTCAGCGAACAAGCACCATGGCGTGTTCTCTTATCATGGCTTTACTGTTGGGATTCAGTTGGCCCTCAATAGGCCAAAGTGATGTTGGCACTGAACAGCAAGGCTTGAATCCCGAAGCGGTCAAAACCGTAAATACAAACTCCCGCCTTAGTGAGTCAGTCCGTGCCCAACACTGGGGGCTGAGTGATGAGGATTGGCAGCGCTACCAGACGCTCATGGAAGGCATTCGTGGCAGTGTCAGCCCTTCTACCTTATCGCCACTTGAGGTGCTGGGTATTCATGCACGTAACGCGGGAGAGCGACGCAGCTACGCTGAGCAATGGGCGCTGATGATGCGCGAAGATGCCGAGCGTATTCTGGCTTTTCAGCATGCCTATGATGAGGCGCAACAGCGTCTTTTCCCTCAGTCGCAATTAATTGATGCCGTGAAACTTGCAATGCATCAGGCACAGAAAAAAATAACTTCGGAGAGGGTATTGGACTCTGTTGATCGCCTACTATTTTTTACCACGATGGACTGTGTTGCCTGTGATGTCATTCTGGATCGTCTACTTGGCAAGCTGCCAATTATCGATGGCATTGATATCTACCTGCTGGATGTTGCCTCGGGTAATGACGAGGGCATCCGTGAATGGGCTGGGTCGAGAAATATAGATCCCGCCTGGGTGCATCAACGTCGTGTCACCTTGAACGTCGATGCCGGAGCGCTCAGTAAACTTAGCCAAAATCTTGCGCAGCCATTAGATCAACGCCCGGCCGTGCTTCGTCGTCGCGGTGACGTAGTGTCGCCACTGTCCAGTACTCAGTTCTGACGCCGAGAGTGAAGACCGGTGATAAAAAACAGTGGCTAATGGGCATCATTCTGGCAGTTGATGCCTTGAGTGGGCTGCGGGCCGATGAGGTGCCGCCTGCCTACCGGATGATTGCTCTGGAAAAGGATTTACCCCCATCGTTGCTGTATGCGGTGGCGTTGACTGAAAGTGGTCAGAGCAGTTTGAGTGAAGATCAATTGCGCCCCTGGCCCTGGACACTGAACGTCAATGGGAAGGGCCAGTATTTTTCCTCACGCAAGGCGGCTTGGCGTGCATTGCAGGACGCCCTGGCCAGTGAGCAGCGCTCAGTGGATATCGGGCTGATGCAAATCAACTGGCGTTACCACCAACAGGCCCTGGGTTCTCCCTGGCAGGCATTGGAGCCTTATCACAACCTGCGCGTGGGGGCCTCGATTCTCAAGGGGTGCCACGTTACTAAATTGAATTGGCAAAAAAATGTCGGTTGCTACCACGCCCCTAATAATCCACCCAGGGCACAACGATATAGCCAGCGCGTCACTGCTTATTGGCAGCAACTCACGCAAGAGTAGGAACGATAAGTCAGAGGAACGTGCGACATGAAAAGAGAAAATACCCCTTTCTTTAAGGCTCTATTCTTATTGCTTGCGCTGCCGATCTCAGCCGTAGCGCAGCTGCGCGTCATTTATGATTCCGGGCAGACACGCCCGATTGCACCCTTCCTACAAGCGATACAGCAAATTAAATTTCGCCCAGCACCGATAAATACAGCTCATCCTGCAACCGCGAGTAGACAGTTAGGGCCAGCGCAGATCAGTAATCTTCTACCCATTCGCTCACCGGAACTCAGTCCCGGTGTAATCCTTACAAACACTGGCTCACAAGATGCGTTTAAGCGTTTGGCCCTCGGTAATGCGCGACCCTTTTTCTTAGTGGGTTCAGATGACCTGTCGCACGGCTGGTTGAAATCTCGAAAGGCAGAGCTGTTGAAACTGGGTGCCGTCGGCATGTTGATTCAGGCTGAAACCGAAGCGGATGTGCGCCGTATCGCTGAGCTTAGCCAGGGCCTATCCATTACCCTCGGGTCGGCCACAGATATTGCAAAGGTGCTGGGTATTGTTCACTACCCGGTATTGATTACGTCGAGGGGCATAGAGCAGTGAGTGCTCATCCTATAGACGCACTGCTGCGACCACCGGTTGAGCTGTGGTCGATGAGCGTGGCCTTTGCAGCGGGCATTATTGCCTTTCTGGCACCCTGGGCGCTGATGATGCCGCCCGGTGTAGCCTACATGACGGGCTGTAGCTTGTTTGTTTTTGCTGGAATCAGGGCAAAGCAGGCGTGGAAGATATTGCGCTACCAACACAATATGCGACGCTTGCCGAACTATCGATTACGTGCCAATCGGATACCCGTGAGTCAGCATAAATTGTTTTTGGGCAAAGGCTTTCGTTGGGCGCAGCAGCATACCCAGCGTTTGCGTGACACGCTGAAACCGGAGGTGCAACGCTATGTGCAGCCAGGGAGGGCTTATCATTGGGCAAGGCAAAAGGAAGTGGCCTGGGAGAAGGTACCGATACTTTCGCTCTTTGCCAAAGGCCTGCGCAGCCGTTCATGGTGGAACCCTTTAGCGCCATTACCAGCGGTCGGTGGTAAAGCGGCACTCCATGCCGTAGAGCTTAAAGAGCAGCCGGTATGGATGGATCTCGGTGAGCGTGTTGGCCATACCCTGGTGTTAGGCACAACGCGTGTCGGTAAAACCCGCTTGGCAGAAGTACTGATTACCCAGGATATTCACCGTGGTGACGTGGTCATCGTCTTTGATCCTAAAGGTGATGCCGACTTGCTGCGCCGTATTTATGCCGAAGCCAAGCGTGCGGGACGCCTAGATGATTTTTACTTGTTTCATTTGGGCTTTCCCCAGATATCCGCTCGCTACAATGCTATCGGTAATTTTTCACGGATTACTGAAGTGGCTACCCGGGTGGCCAATCAATTACCCAGTGAAGGTAATTCCGCAGCCTTCAAAGAATTTGCCTGGCGCTTCGTCAATATCATCGCCCGTGCCCTTGTGGCCTTGAAACGTCGTCCCGACTATCAGCAGATCCGCCGTTACATTAATGATATTGAGCCTTTGTTTGTCGAGTACGCCCAGCACTGCGCCAAGCATTCCGATCTTGATGATTGGGAAGAGCAGGTTAAAGAATTAGCCAGTACGATTAAGGAGCGCAATTTGCCGGTATCGCTACGGGGGCGATCTATTGATGCCATTGCGCTGATGCGCTTCCTCCAGCATCAGGACGTTTATGATCCCGTATTGGATGGCCTGGTATCGGCGTTTAAATACGACAAGACATACTTTGACAAAATTGTTAGCTCCGTCGGCCCGTTAATGGAAAAACTCACCACCGGCAATATCTCAGCCCTGATATCGCCCGACTATCAGGATGAAGAAGATGACCGCCCGATCTTTGAATGGATGGATGTCATTCGTCGCAAGGGTATTGTTTATGTGGGCCTTGATGCACTCACCGATACCACGGTGGCGAGCGCCGTCGGTAACTCTATGTTTGCAGATTTAGTGTCTGTGGCAGGGCATATTTATAAACATGGTGTCACACCAGAAAATACTGAAACAAATATGAAGGATAGCTCAGAAGAGAATCCGTCCCAGGCGAACAAACAATTAACCCCGACCATTTCTTTGCATGCCGATGAGTTCAATGAATTAATTGGTGATGAGTTTGTGCCCCTGTTGAATAAGGCCGGTGGGGCGGGGTTTCAGGTGACTGCTTACACGCAAACCTGGTCAGATGTGGAAGCGCGGATTGGTAATAAAGCCAAAGCCGGGCAGGTGGCGGGTAACTTCAATACGATGATTATGCTGCGGGTCAAAGAGCTGGCCACTGCAGAAATGCTCACTGATCAATTACCCCGGGTTGAGGTCTTTAGCTTGATGAGTGTGTCGGGTGTGGATGATTCATCGGATCCGAGCTCCGGCGTCGATTTTAAATCCCGCAATGAAGATCGTATCAGTGTTTCCGAAGTGCCCATGCTAACGGCCGCCGATATGGTGTCGTTACCCAAAGGCCAGGCCTTTGCTTTGTTGGAGGGCGGGCACCTCTGGAAAATTCGTATGCCACTGCCAGATACTCGAGGTGATGATGCCATGCCCGAGGCTTTTGCGGAGATCGCCGAGGCGATGAAACGCACCTATATCACCAATGACCATTGGTATCGTGTCAGGGAAACCTGGTGGCACGCCGAAGCGGACGGTGTAGAGATGGGTATGTCTGACTACCAGGACTCATCCAGAGAGAGTGCAGCCATCCCCGATGGCTGAGGCGACTGATCCCCGCCGGCCCCTTTCCCAGCCCGGGACATTCTCCCGAATTCTCACCACACTGGCACAAGCGCTGAAGTGGCTATTACTGTCGTTGCTGTTTTCCATCGTCATCGAGTGGATTGGCATGGTGTCTTGGTGGGAAGAGCAAGGATCGGGGCACAGTCGGCAGATGTTGGCGGTGGAATTGAATTATCTTAATGCGGAGTTTCGTCGCAGTTTGCTGACATCAGACCCCCTGCGCTTTGCCAGGGATTTGTCGGGCCGCTTTTATCATGTCCTGTTTGAACTCACTCGATTTGCGGATCTTATCGAGTGGGTGGCGCCTGTGCCCAGCACAGGCGAAGAGGGGGTTCGAGCAACATTGCATTATGCTTACCGCCCGACGTCAGAGTTTATTCTAGCGGCCATGCAAATGACTCAGGTTTTTGCCGTACGACTGGCCATTCTGACATTGGCGACGCCGGTATTTGGGCTATTTGCCGGGGTGGCTCTCGTTGATGGGCTGGTGCGTCGCGATCTCAGGCGCTGGGGCGGCGGAAGGGAAAGCTCCTTTGTTTATCACTATGCCAAGAAGGCGGCTTTTCCTTTGGTGATGATCGCCTGGGTGCTCTATCTGGCATTGCCCTTCAGTCTGCACCCGTCCTGGGTAATCCTTCCTTTTGCTATCGGGTTTGGCCTTGCCGTTACCGTGACGGCGAGTACGTTTAAAAAATACCTTTAAGCAGAGTGACGATCCTGTTTGACTGTACTAATACAGTTTGATAGGGTGGGTCTGTCTATTTACACTGTATCATTACCGTTTAGAGGTGCTTATGATCGCTCAAGCAGAACAGATACTTCAGCGCGGTCCAGCCGTTGCAGGCTCGTTGCTGCCGGCAATTTTTACTATTTTTGGTCAATGGAGCCTAACGGGTGCACAGCAAATGACACTGCTGGGTTTGAGTAATGAGAAAACCCTGTACAACTGGAAAAACCATCCTGAAAAAGCCAAATTGACTCGAGACCTGCTGGAGCGGGCCAGTTATATTCTCGGTATCTTCAAGTCTTTGGAAATCCTGTTACCCGATTCAGTTTTGGCAGACCGCTGGCTAACAACGCCCAATGACAATCCGGCCTTTAACGGTACCGCACCATTGGATCGTGTGCTGGCTGGGCAGGTCACTGATTTGGCTCTGGTCAGGAATTTCCTTGATGCAGAGCGGGGCGGTTGGTGATTGATCCGAGCGTGTTGCCGCTTAGCGAGGTCGATGACCTTGTCTACCGGGTGATTTTGTCTCGCTATCCCCAAATCAATCTTTTTGAGCGGGTATCTTCTCCCGAAGATTGGGAAGTCTTGTTCGCGGTGGAGTCGCTGACCAATCCAAGGCTGCGAGATGAAGTGGGCGATATTCGCCTGGTAGCAGCCGAAGATCGCGTCTATGGCGATGGCGCGTCCTGGATTATGGCAGCCTTTACTCACCCTCCGGTTGATGGTCGAGGTGGCAGATTCAATCGGGACTTTGGCATCTACTATTGTTCGGCTGACGAGTCGGTATCGATCGCTGAATCCTCATTCCACCGTGCTCGCTTCCTCCGCGAATCCCGGATTGAACAAACCACCCAGGAGATGCGTGTTATCCGTGCGCACCTTGGCCCGGCAACCCTGCATGATGTTCGTCATTTGGATGACTCTGCAATTTACGACCACGATGATTATGGCGAATCGCAGCAGGCTGGGGATGTGCTCAAAAAGGCCAAAAGTTTCGGTGTGTATTATCAAAGTGTTCGAGCTGAGGGTGAATGCATTGGTGTTATGCGACCTAAAGCCTTATCCGATGCCATCCACTGGCGGTATCTGCGTTACCACTATGAGGCGGGAGCCATCGTAAAGGTTGAATCCCTGGATGGGAGTGGCAGGCGATGACATCTCAGTACAACGAACTGTTATGGATCTTTACGCAACTCCCGGGCGATTACCTCCTCCTCGATACCGAAACCACTGGCCTTCCCGATGAAAACGGCCTACCGGATATTGTCACCTTAGGTATCACAGTGGTCAGGAATCGAGAGATTGCTGAATCAATAGAGTTTGAAATACGACCACAGAGGCGTATTTCAGAAGAAGCGCAAGCAGTGCACGGCATCAGCAACAAACAGGCTGCCAAGTTTGAGTCCTTTCAATCCCAGTGGAGCCAGATTGCCAGCTACCTGAAGGATCAGCTAATCGTGATTCACAACGCCAGTTTCGATTGGCCCATCCTGCTCGATCATGTCACCCGATACCATCTGGTATTGCCAGCAATTAAAGGTGTATTTTGTAGCCAGAAAGCGGCTATTCCCTGGGCGCAGGCGACGAATCTTCAGTGCAGTCATCGAGGGCCATCGTTAGATGCGCTAACGAAAGTGTTGGGTGTTGAAGATCTCAGAGCTAAAGGGGATGGAATTCATGGGGCGGGGATTGATAGTCGACAGGCAGCGCAGGTAATGGAGGAAATGAGGCGTTGTGGAAATGTCGGTGAGACTTAATCCTAGAGCGTTGATAATTTAAGGGAAAAGGTGTCTCATTACGACCCAAAGCGGACGTTCGATCAATACTGAAAATATATGGATTTCGATGCAAAAAATAAGATTAGGGCCTGATGGTATTCACATTTTTAACCGAGATTCTGGTGCCAATGTTCTCTTGGAAGAGGTAATTCCACCTAGAGACCGTTGGACTTCTAGCCCAAGGCAAGTATCCATTGCTTTAACTAATGCCTGTGATCTTGAATGCACTCACTGCTACGCCTCCAAAAAGCCAGTAAAGTTGAGCTTCGAATCTGTAAAGCAATGGATGATTGAGCTTGATGCCGCAGGTTGTTTTGGTGTTGGGTTTGGTGGAGGAGAGCCAACTCTTTACCCAAGAATTGAAGAGCTTTGCCATTTTGGAAGTACTAATACTAATCTTGCTATAACAATGACATCTCATGGTCACAGGTTGAATGAGAATTTAGTGAATGCTTTTAAATCATCAGTGAATTTTTTAAGAATAAGCATGGATGGTGTGAACGATACCTATGAAAAAATAAGGGGACGCTCTTTCCCAACATTGCTCGAGAAGTTAGATCTCATAAATGGCCAAATCCCTTTTGGAATTAATTATGTTGTCAATGAGGCAACAATTACTGATTTGCCAACTGCAGTTGAAATTGCAGAAAAATACCATGCTGCGGAGTTGCTTTTTTTGCCAGAAGAGGCGTATGGCCGTGGTAATGCCGCTAAGCAACGAACACTTCAACAACTTTCCGACTGGATAAGTTCGTACAAAGGTGATTTGCCGCTATCAATTAGCTCTGCTCATCATGGATTGGTAAAAAGTCAGCCCCCTTTACCTAAGGAATCTGAAGAAATAGCCTTTGCCCATATAGATGCTAGCGGTATATTGAAGAGATGCTCTTTTGAAGAAGATGGTCAAGTAATAGATGACAAGGGGGTAATTTGCGCATTTAACAAATTAATTAAACAAAGGGAGTTGGTGTGAAAATATGGAATAGCTACGGGTCGGAGCACTCTTTAAATCTTGTGATAATTGGGCATTTTAAAGAAGAGCATGAAGCCGAAGAGTTTGAAAAATTGACCGATAAAGTAACAAAATTTATAACGGATAACTCGGAATTTGATGTTGAAGCAGATCGGTTTGATAGAAAAACGCTTGATTTTTTAGGCAAAGAGAACCTGTTTTATTTGACCCCTCAACAACTTGGTCACCTTATATATGATGTTCACGTTACACGCGAAGATAAGTCTGTTCGTATAAGCTCGGATGATGATGTAAACGCATTTGTCAGCCTTTTAATTCATCAAGGTGCGAAAGTAGAAGTATTTTCAGCTCATGATTATCCAGAAGGTAAAGAGGACTAGGAAGAAATCATGCTTGAATGGAGTCGTTTTCATAGCTTATCAGGTGCCGATACAGAAAATTTTGAGAAGCTATGCCGAGGGGTTGTTCGAAGACATTATGGGAACTTAGGGCCTTTGTATGAATTAAAGAACCAACCTGGGGTCGAGTTCTATATTACCTTGAGTAGCGATCACCCGAGTTTGGGGAAGAAAAATGATACAGTGGGATGGCAAAATAAATGGTTTAGTTATAAAACAAATGGAGAGCTTACCAGCGGTGCTAAAACTCAAATTCTGCATTCATTAGATAAGACGAAAGAACACGTATCACAGATTGATCACTGGCTTTTGTGGACACACCAAACGCTAGCTAAGTGTGATCAAAAATGGTATTTCAGCCTTCAAGATAAATATCATTTTACCTTACACCTATGGAATCAAGATCATTTAGATGAGCTTCTGTCAGGGCCAGCTTTAGACCTACGCAATACTTATTTTGACGAGCTTGCATTAACCCATGAAATGCTTTTGGAGCAGCATGAAAAATCAATAGCCCCTATAAAAAGTCGTTGGCTTCATGATGTTCACCAACAAATGGAGGCGGAGCTTAAAGTAAGGCAGGTTTTAGGCGAAAAAGGAGCATGGAATAAGTTTGAAAGAATTACCAACAATTTAAACGAGGTATTTGAGACAATTTCTTCAAGCAGAAGTGATCCTAAATACTCTCGTTGGATGAATGAATTAGAAATATTTCAATCTTCGTGTAAAACCCTATTAGAGTATTGTGATATTTTTAATAAGGATATTTGCGGCGATGATATTGAAGATATAAGTAAGACAATAGAAGAAGTTGATGTAAAGGCGAAGCATGAGATTCGTAAGACATTAATGCAGCTTCGTTCAAATAATCTGCCTCTGTCCTTAACTATTACTAATGCTTTAGCATATATAAATGACGCAAAAAACTTGTTCCAATCTGCGATTGAGCTTCTTTCTCAGCAGTTTATAGCTATTTTAGCGGATGCAGGAGGAGGGAAAACCCAACTCGCAGCAGAACTAACAGCTCAGTCAATAGGTAGGTCGGCGGGGATATTGATTCTTGGGAGAAGTCTTAAGAAAGGTATGGGGTTGGATGATATTGCACAAAGTTTCACTTTTTACCAAAAACAGATAAATAATTTCGAAGCATTAATATCCGCATTGAACTCTGTTGGTGAAAGGTCAAATAGACGATTGCCAATAGTTATTGACGGATTAAATGAAGCTCAAGATCCTAGAGAGTGGAAACCTCTGTTTGAGTCAGTCCTTCCGATTTTAAAAAAGTATCCTAACGTTGTACTAATTGTCACCTTAAGGACATCTGAAAAAGGCTATGAAAATTATTACAGACCAATTAGGCGCGAACGCCATACGGGCAGAGAAAGCACAGCCGAAAACTCTCTACCTGAGTCGGCTTTTGAAATTCTGTCCGAAGGCTATCATGAAGAATTAACCTACAAAGCAATAAACGCTTATTTTAGACGTTATAAGATTAAAGCAGACCCTTTTACCGCTCCATTGAATTTTTTCTCTCACCCGCTAAATCTAAAAATATTTTGTGACGTTTCGAACCGAAAAGCAGAAAAAGAAATACAGGTTTCATATTTCCCATCATCAATCTACAGCCTTTTTAGGGAGCAAATCTCTCATACTGCAAATTCGATTGCCAATATGACTAACCTTAGTAAAAAATATAGAGTTGAAGATGTCGAAAGAGCTATTTATTTTCTAGGTGAGTGTTTTTTGGATGCAGATTCTCGAACCATAAAAGAACACGTTTTCAGAGATAAAATAGATATTCCACTTAATGACTGGGACTCTGATGTAGTTAATCTTTTGGCGCAAGAGGGGATTATATTTAGAGATGAAGGTGACGAAAGGTTTACTTACGAATTAACACCTGTATATGATCGATTAGGTGGTTTTATTATTGCTGAGTATCTTCTAGGAAAGAACTCTCATAAGCCATTAAACGAGTGGGTATCTAAAGCTGAGTTTATTGGGAAGTTGTTTGGTGAAGCGTCAGTTCAGCATCCTCTTTCGCAAGATATCCTCCATGCCCTAATTGTTTTGACACCTAAAACAATATATCAACAGCAGTTTTGGAAATCTCTACCAGAAGACTTTCAGTCGAGTGCGTTAGCAATGTCACATCTAATTGACAAAGATGATATTTGTTCAGAAACACTTGATAATTATAAATCCCTAATAATAAATGATGGTCTATCGAGAAGATATATCAAGCAGCTGTTAACTTTGAGATATACCGTTGGACACCCTCTAAACGCAGAGTTTCTCAACGAAGTTTTATTAACTCAATCCGTGTCGGATAGAGACCTGTCATGGACTGAGCATCTAAGAAGCCAAAGCTCAGAATTAATTAGCGGACTAAAAACACATTTAGAAAATATAAAGTCTGGGTCGAAGGTTAATCCAGACTTTATTCATCTTCGAATGATATTTTACGCTTGGCACCTAACATCTACCGTTATTGATCTGCGGGACTACGCAACGGAGTTGCTATATTATTTAGGACAACAAGATCCTAAAGCAATTTTCAAACTTGCCACGGGATTTTTAAGTGTCAATGACCCTTACGTTTCAGAAAGATTGTTAGCATCAAGTTATGCAGTAACAACCGTTCTAATTGATTCTCCAGACCACAAAGAATCTGTCGTTAATCTTGCTCAAACTTTGTATAGCCAGATGTTTGTTGAGGATGCTCCCAATGCCACAGCACACTTGCTAGCAAGAGACTACGCCAGTTGTATTTTAAAGCTAGTCGCTTTCCATTATCCTGATAGTATTCAAGACTTAAATAAGAGTTTATTTCAACATCCTTTTCCGAAAATGCCAAAGATAGAATTGGGGCATGTCGAAAAAGATGAGGAGGATCATTCTCGGTATGATTCGCCATTTAGAATGGACTTCGAAAACTATACGATTGGGAGGCTTATAGAAGATAGGGGGAACTACGACTATTCGCACGAAGGGTATAAAGTTGCTCGAGGTAATATTCTCTGGAGAACAAAGGAATTGGGGTGGTCTTATGCCCAGTTTGAAAAAGTAGAGCAATTCATTGAGTCGGATGAGCATCATTACTCGCGCGGACGTCGATCCAGAGTCGAAAGATATGGAAAAAAATATTCGTGGATTGCTTACTATGAACTAGCTGGTCAGTTGAGTGATAAGGGTAATCTAGATTATTGGGGTAGAGAACGTTTTTCAACTGACACTGATCCCTTTTTTCCCTGTGATGCTGAACATTCAGAGATTGATTCTCATGAGTTTCTCTCTGATGAATCTACGAGCACAAAAAATTGGGTGCTTTCAATAGATCTTCCTGACTTATCAAGGATTATTGAAACCAATGATAGAGGACAAGATTGGATTCTTTTAGATGGATTTATTCGCGAGGACTCCAAAAAGTTAAATAGAAATTTATTTTGCTCAGTAAATACAGCGTTTGTTTCTAATCAAGATTTAGGTTTTCTTCAAAAGTACATAGATGACAAAAATAAATTAGATTGGCCAGAAAACCATACCACCCACAGTATCTACTCGGGGGAGCTATATTGCGAAGCTCTAAACCAACATATTGGCGAATCTGCTATTAGAGTTGAAATTGGATATGAGACTCAGACATATGAGCAGCCAGAATTCAGGATAGGTGATGAAATTCATATAAAGGGTGGAACCTACGAACGTGAAGTTCCTATTGTTAATGATTTGGAGGTTTTTTCGACAATTATTTGCTACTACTGGGAAAACTCAGGAAACTCTAAGGAAAGCATCAATCGATTGGCATTAGCTCCTTGGATTGTAAAAAAGCTGGGGCTTCGCTTTAATCCTTCAACGTTCTGCTATTTGGATAATAACGGGAAAAGCGCAGTACTAAGTGTCAATCAGAAAGGAGATATGCATAGTAACTACCGAGATCTTATATATCTTAGAAAGGACTTGTTTGAATTATTAAGTAAACAAAGTGGGATGGCATTTATTAAACGTATATATGGCGAAAAAACATACTCCAAGACTGAAAACCTAGGAGGAAAAGATTCATATCGTCGATTTGAATCCATTAATTAGTTAGCAAGGCTGCCCTGCATGTTAGAAAGATAATTTCGTATAGAGTAACAGGGTCGAGAGTAACAGGGCCGGGTCTAGAAAAGATGCTTCTTCTGGCATTACGGTGATAGTTTACTAAATATACTTTTTAGAATAGAACTGCCCTATGCGACTCTTACCAAGGCCCGTTATTTCAGAGTAGCCACAGCACACAGCGGGGTAACCAGCGTGCTTGAGGATGGTTGATTACCTGTGTTACCGGGATCTACTCGCTGAAGTAGCCAGGAAGGCCATGACCTGAGAGCAGCGCTAAGAAATAGGCGGCTAAATTAAGGCTAGTTTACGGCTCATTATTCTGTTGATTTGCGGCTAGTTATCGGCTAGTTTACGGCTATGAGCTGGACACCTGAATACACTATTAGCGATAAGCTTCTCTCGACGATCCGTGAAATAGGAGAATCGTTGGGTGAGCTTAAATCATTTCACCTAAGCAACCAGGATTTGGCGAAACTGGAGATTGAGGCAAGGGAGTTGTCGTCCTATGCCTCTACCAGTATTGAAGGTAACCCATTACCGCTGACCGATGTAAAATGCCTGTTGAAGACCCATAAAGAGAGCGTACGCGATACTGAGAGGGAGGTGCTTAATTACAATAAGGCACTGCAATCTTTATATGCCAGTGTGCGTTCTGGTAAATTCAAGCTGGATATAAAGACGTTGGAGAAAATTCAGGGACAGGTCGTTTTTGGTTTGATGGACAACCCTGCACATTGCGGTGCCTTGCGGGAAGCGCCGGTCATCATTCGCAATCCTCGAAAAGTTGACGAGATTGTCTTTATTCCGCCTGATATCAAAGACGTTAGAAAGTTAACCGGAGAGTTGCTCAGCTTTATTGAAAGTAATATCGGTAAGATAGACCCCATTATTTTGGCTGGTATTTTCCACCGTCAATGTGTGATTATCCATCCTTTTATTGATGGCAATGGCAGAACAACAAGATTGCTAACAACCGCAGTTTTAGGTAAAGCTGGACTGGATTTGTTCGAGATATTCAGCTTTGAGAATTACTACAACAGGAATATTACGCGATACTTTAAGGCTGTTGGTCTTGAGGGAGATTATTATGATCTGGAAGGCGGTATTGAGTTTTCAGGTTGGTTGGAGTACTTCACGGACGGCATACTAGATGAGCTTCGTCGTGTGCGTAAAACTTTGCCAGAACGGGCTGGGGCTAAACCACGTTTAGAGCCTCATCCCCGTTTAGAACTTCATCATAAGCAAATACTGGCATATATAGAAAAACACGGCAGTATCACGCAACGGGAGTACGGCAGTAACTCTTCACGCAGCCTTGCCTCAAGAAAGCTGGACTTTGATAGGCTCATTAAGCTAAACCTCATTAAAGCGGCAGGTACAGGGCGTGGCACTTACTATGTGCTTGCCTCTTAAAAACCCCTGCTATTACTTACCAGCAGACAGTACCTCAAGTTGAAAACCACCCCACCTACCGAATAGATTTCCTATCGTTCTCTAACACCTAATTCCTCACTATGCCTCGTAACAAAACACGGGAGCAGTAGTGCCATGTCACGCCATTTCTGGCAAATAAGCAGTCTTATTATTGGTCTTTTCATTGCGCCTGCAATGTATGCAGATGTGAATGGCGAGCGCGAAGTGCTGGCCAGAATTATTCATGAACTGCAGGCAGTTGAGTCACTCATCGATAAAGCGCAAGCCCAGTCCGATAAAGATTCAAGAGTTCGATTCGAGTATCGCTGGTTAAGCCAGGATCTTCATCAGATCAAAGACGGCATCCAATCCCACCTCAACTCACCTCGTGAACAGCCACGATCTTTCCCGCCTTTGCGCGGCGATTACCGTCGCTAGGGATTCCGCATGACATCTGCTCAAAACACAGCCTTTCAAGCCGGATCAGGTGTTGCACCTGGCGCATTACTTACCGCTATTGCCGCGGTAGTGATGGTTTTGGCCTTCGTCTGGGTTATCTGGGTCACCTTAGGCGTATTTCGTGCCTGGCAGGAGGGGCAAGCCTCGATACTGGATGTGGCGTGGGGCACTTTAAGGGCCTGCATTGTGCTGATGGTTCTCGGTTTTTATTTACGGTGAGGCATCAAAAAATCCTTCATCGTGAATTGGAATTTTATTACGAAAACACACTGGGATTACTCCCGCTATTTTTCAATTTATGTAAAAGGGTAAAAATAATGACTAATTTATTAGCGCAAAAAAGTACTGCAGGCCTCGCTCCAATGAAAAAAAGTATTTTAAGTTTTCTAACCCTCGCCGCTCCATTGCCTTTATGGGCAGCGCTACCAACACCCGTCGCACCCAGTACGGCACCTGCAGCTGGTGACTGGCTTGGATTGATTCAAGGCTATATCAAGGATGGGGGTCTGGTGTTGGGGCTGGCTATCGCCGTATTGGGTTTTCTCTGGATCGCCTATTTGGGTTTTGCCAAATTCAATGAAGCTCGGCAGGGCAAGGCCGAATGGGCGGAGGTTGGTGTGCTGGGCATTGTCGGTGCCATTGTGTTGATTTTCGCGAGTTACCTACTTACTGAAGCCGCTGGTGTTATCTAAGCGCGAAGTTATTTTCAGGGTACTCGACATGTCTCATAAACAGGAAATTATGGCGGATCGGCTTAATGCCGAACCCGCTATTTTCAGGGGCTGCTCTTCATCAGAGCTGGTCATGATCGTGGGTCTATCCATTTTAATCTGGCTGCCCTTGAGTCTTTTCTTTGCCTGGTTAATAGGCGCTGTGACCATGGGTTTTGGCCTTGCAGGTGTTGGTGTCGTCGCGACGGTAGTGGTTTGTGCGACAGTTTTCCAGCGGGTTAAACGTGGTCGTCCCGATGGCTATTACCAACAGCAGATTCAAATTCGTTTGCATGAACTGGGGCTGCGACGCTCGCCATGGATACGCCGTGGTGGTGCCTGGGATATTGGGAGGACACGCCGTGCGCCGCTATCGCTACGAGATTGATAACGTCCGCTCTCATCTTCGTTCTCTGTGGCTTGTTATTGGTTTCCAGGTATTAGTAATCGCTGCCTTATGGATAGGTTGGAGTCAGTCGCCAAAAAGCCTACGGGTACATGTGCCACCGGATCTGCGATCTGGCGCCCTATTGTCAGTTGACGAAGTACCACCTGCCAATGTTTATGCCTTTGCGTTTTATATTTTTCAGCAACTCAATCGTTGGCCGGATAACGGCGCTAATGATTATGGCAAAGCCATTTTTCGTATATCGCCTTACCTGACGCCCCGCTATCGCACTGATTTGATTGCCGACATGGATCTCAAGGCTCGGCGGGGTGAGCTCGCCTACCGCACTCGGGGTATGCATGAAGTGCCGGGACATGGCTTTGAAGAGCGTCGTGTCGATGTATTGGCGCCGGATGTCTGGGTGGTATGGCTGGATCTGGATTTACTGGAGTCCGTTAAGGGTATGACGGTTAAGCAAACCACAATCCGCTATCCCTTACGTATTGTGCGTCATGACATCGATCCTGAATCCAACCCCTGGGGCCTTGCGCTGGATGGCTTCGAAGGTGACGGCCCTCGTCGATTGAATGCCGACGAAATTACCGCAATAAATGACGCTAATAAAAAAGGTTAAAGGTAATGAAATCATCTAAACAGCGATGTTGGCAGCATGCCATTTTAGTTTTTATTTTATGCCCACTAATGGTTCTTGCCGACAATAAAATCCTTGATACTGATGAGGCGATTGAGCGGGTTCTCTGGAAAAAGACACCGATCACAGTGGATTTAATCGTTGGTCAGGAGCGCATGGTGCATTTTCCTGACTCGGTCAGTGTGGGCATTCCTCAATCATTGACGCCGATACTGCAAAGCCAAAGTATTAACGGAACGCTATACCTTACGGCTCAACAAGCCTTTGAATCGACCCGCGTGGTTGTACGTTCTGAGAAAGCTGAGTCTATCTACGTTCTCGATATTTCTGCCAGAGAAAGTAGTTCACAAAATACCCACCTTTCGGCCTTGCAGGTTTTGATCGAGCATCCTTCAGAGGGTGAATCGACATCGGGCAGTGCGATGGTGTTGTCCCCTCAATGGGGTTACGTCGCCCTCACACGCTATGCCGCTCAACAACGTTATGCACCGGCAAGACTACTGCCGAACAAGCCTGACATCGTTCGTATGCCCGTTACACAGACATCGTTTGAGCTGCTGATGGGTGCGCAGGTCAATGCTGTTCCTGTGGCCGCTTGGCGAGCGGGTTTACGTACTGTCACTGCGGTTAAGTTGATTAATAAAACCCAGCAAGCACTTGTGCTCGATCCACGTCAGCTGCGTGGTGCCTGGCTCACCGCGACGTTTCAACACAACCGATTGTTGCCATCCGGTAATGATGCAGATTCCACTACCGTTTATCTGGTTTCCGATAGACCCTTTGAATCGTCACTGTGAGGGGTTGCTATGTCGATGGTCAGTAGTAATCGGCTCCTGCCTTTATTAGCGGGTGTGGTGATGGTGCTAATGGCATTTGTGGTCGTCCAATCGTGTTCTGAAGGGCAGGGCGATACCTCAGTACTGACTGCAATTCCCCAGGCACCGGAACCGGATGCTGATACTCCCGCCGATACCATTAAAACCCTCACCGCCAATGTTAGCGCTATGACTACTGAGTCGAGAGCGCTGCGTCTGGATAACGCGGTATTAAAACAAGAAAATCAAAGCCTGTTAAATGACCGAAGCCAAATAGAAAACAATGTGTTTTCGCGTCTGCAAAAAACAATGCAGGCGAAAGAACTGGCAAAAAATGAGGGAAATAATCACTCAAGTGATGCTTCGATGATGTCCGCGCTAACAGCGCGAGTTGATGCACTGGCGCAATCACTCTCCGACCGGCAGCGCTATCTCGTCGAAGATTCCAATCCCTCTGATATACCGGTGGGCCTGGGTCTGGATGGATTAAGTTCATCGCCCCAGAGTGTGGAGACTCTGGTTTGGGTTGAATCACTCGAGAAAACGGTTGGCCCACCTGCTGAGGACGGGAATCTATTGAGCCGCTTTGGGCGCTCCACAAAGAGCGCTCTGACCACTGTCCAGCCTCGAGGAGAAGCTCTACTCAAGAGTGGAGCAAAGGCAATCAACAGCGCCATTCCTGTTTATACCGTGCCGCGCAATGCCACCTTGATCGGATCAACGGCTATGACGGCATTGGTAGGTCGAGTGCCGGTTCAGGGCCAGGTGCATGATCCCATGCCCTTCAAGGTGTTAGTGGGTAAGGATAATCTGGCTGCCAATGGCCTCAGGATTCCGGGTCTACAGGGCATGGTGTGGAGTGGCACGGCCATTGGTGACTGGACTTTGTCTTGCGTGTCTGGACAGCTTGAATCCGTCACCTTTGTTTTTGAAGATGGCACGATACATACGATCTCCAGTGATGATGACGGCAGTGGTTCCAGTGGAACCGCCTCCCGAGGTGGCCAAGAAAAATCACTGGGCTGGATATCCGATGCCCGCGGTATTCCCTGTATTACTGGTGCGCGTAAAACGAATGCGCCTGCCTTTTTAACGCAGCGTATCGGTGCTTCGGCCATGGAAGCGGCGGCTAGTGCTGCCGCTCAGTCTGAGACCACAACCCTGTTGAGTGACTCCGGCACTGTCTCCAATACCGTCACCGGTCAAGCCGGAAAATACATTCTTGGTAAAACCCTGAGCGGTAGTAGTCAGGAAATTGCCGAATGGCTGCGGGAGCGTCAGGCGCAAAGCTTTGATGCCATATTTGTTCCCGCTGGTATTGAGTTGGCTATTCACGTTGACCATGAACTTCCCATCGATTTTCACACCAATGGCAGGAAACTTTATCATGCAAATTCCACAAATCTTTCAACACGCCCTCGGCGTGTTCCCGGTCTTGATTAGTCTGCTGATGATTGGCTGTGCCAGCTCTAAAGAATCTGTTCTGCCCCAGGATGGGCCGACAATGAAGGCCATTTACGATCAGCACATGGCCAATACCCGGCTGACAAATGAGAGCTCTCGAGCGACGCGGTCTTTACCGCAGGCCGGTATTGAACACTACGCGGGCTTTGTGAGAGAAGCCGCTAACGAAATCGATACAGTCTTTCCCCGCTTAGCAAACCCCACGCTGGTGATGTACATATTTCCCCATCTCTCCGGTGATGAGCGAAGCCCCGTACCAGGCTATGTCACCTCGTTTCCCTTCTATGAGAAAGTTGAGTATGCGCTTCCCGGTGAAGTACACAGTGGTTTGATAAAGGATGCTACCCGTGAGCCGCTGATTAAGCCGACGAAAATAGAAGCGGAGTCAATAAGGGATGAATAATAAACCCATGGACGACAGTGATTTTGATGATACCTCGTCACCTTTAATGACCGCACCGTTAACCACCGCAGCCGTAAAGCAATGCTATCAACGACCGGGATCCTTTACCGATTTACTGCCATGGGTGGAATACCATGGGGATAGCCAAACATTTTTATTGGACGATGGCATTAGCATGGGTGCCTTATTTGAAATCGAGCCCGTGGGCTGCGAAGCCCGAACACCTGCTTTTATGGCCCATCTGCGTGATGCTATACAAACAGCCATTAACGAAGCTTTACCAGAGCTCGATGATGCGCCCTGGATCCTTCAGGTCTATGTGCAGGATGAGCCCAGCCTTTCGGGTTTTGCACAATCGCTAGCGGACTACGCGCAACCGCGTGCAAGGCCGTCGGAATTTACCCGCCATTATCAATCGGTCATGTCTGCCCATCTCAAGGAAATTTCCCGCAAGGGTGGATTGTTCGAAGATACCACGGTGACGGGTGCACGCTGGCAGGGCCAGATCCGACGCATCAGGGTGGTGCTTTATCGTCGCTTAAAACCCCACAGCAGACTGCCCTCTGTGATTGAAGTGGAAGAAGACCTGAATGACGTAGCTGTTAAATGGATAGCCTCCCTTGCCTCAGCGGGTGTCAAAGCGCGTCGAGCGACAGGCAAAGCCTTTTATGAATGGATGGTGTGCTGGTTCAACCCTGATCCAGAAATGGCCCAAGGTGATACGGCAAAGTTACTTGAGCTGGCACCGTATCCAGGTGATGACCACTTGCCCTTTGGTTATGACTTTGCTGAACAGCTTACCTTGTCGTTACCACAATCGGATAAAGCCACCTCAAGCTGGTTGTTCGATAACCTGCCTCACACCATCGTTTCCATTCAGAGCTTACGGCGTCCCCCGGATGTCGGCCACTTCACCGCTGAGCGTCAGGTGGGCGATCAAGTGTTCTCGCTCTTTGACCGTTTGCCAGAGCACACTATCATGGCTTTGACCCTAACCATAAAACCTCAGGACACCACGCGTAATCATATCGCGCAAATCAAACGCGCCTCGGTGGGCGATATGGCGGAAGCGATGATCACTCGTGAAGATGCCGAGCAAGTCGAGCGGGAAATGGCCCAGGGCAATAAATTGTATCCTTTGAGTATGGCTTTTTATCTGCGGGGAGAGAGTCAAAGAGGGCTGCGTAATAATATTAATCGTCTGAACGCACTGCTACTACCCAATGGCTTACAGCCGATTACTCGCGAAGCTGATCTATTAACGCTGGACAGCTACATACGTAATTTACCGATGGCCTATGATGTTGACCTGGATAAATCACGACGTCGTTCGCGTCTCGTGTTTTCCCGCCATACGGCTAACTTATTGCCGTTCTACGGACGTTCGCGGGGTACTGGGCATCCTGGCCTGGTGTTCTATAACCGGGGTGCAGAACCCCTGGTCTTTGATCCCTTGAATCAAGATGATCGTAAGAAGAATGCCCATATGTTAATCCTTGGGCCAACCGGTGCGGGTAAGTCAGCGTTACTGGTATACCTGCTGCAACAAATGATGGCCAATCACCACCCACGTATTTTTATTATTGAAGCCGGAGCCTCTTTTTCATTATTGGGTCAGCACTTTAAAGCCCACGGTTTATCGGTTAATCAAATCACCTTGAACCCTAATGTGGATGTGAGCCTGCCGCCTTTTGCCGATGCCTTGCGCCTGCTGGATAAGAAACAAGTATTTAATAAGGTGACAGCCTCAGATGCTTTGCAAGATGCACCGTTGGAGGATGAAGAAGAATTAGACAGTGAAGCGGGTGGCCGAGATATTTTGGGTGAGATGGAAATTGCTGCACGCATTATGATCACCGGCGGTGATGAGCGTGAAGATGCCAGGCTTACCCGTGCAGACCGATTGTTGATACGCAATGCTATTTTTCTCGCTGCAAAAACCGTAAAAGAAAACAAGCGCCCACAGGTTGTGACGGGTGATGTGGTCAAAGCGTTTCAGACTATTGCACGAGACAGTACATTGCCTGAGCACCGTCGTAATCGCGCTATTGAAATGGGTGACGGCATGGACTTATTTTGCTCAGGGTTGGCGGGCCACTTCTTTAATCGTCCGGGAAAACCTTGGCCGGAGGCTGATGTCACCATCTTAGAAATGGGCATATTGGCAAGAGAAGGCTACGAAGATCAGTTGACCGTGGCCTACCTGTCCATGATGAGCCATATCAATGATCTGGTTGAACGGTATCAGCACGATGAACGACCTACTTTGGTGGTGACCGATGAAGGCCACATCATTACCACCAACCCTTTGCTGGCTCGTTACGTCGTCAAAATAACCAAGATGTGGCGCAAGCTGGGTGCCTGGTTCTGGATTGCCACTCAAAACCTGGAAGATTTCCCAGATGCCAGCCGCAAAATGCTCAATATGATGGAGTGGTGGCTCTGCCTGGTGATGCCTAAGGAAGAAGTGGAGCAGATTGCCCGTTTTAAAGACCTCAATGACGAGCAGCGTAATCTTTTACTTTCCGCACGCAAAGAGCCCGGTAAATACGTTGAAGGTGTGGTCTTGGCCGACAAGGTTGAGGCTCTGTTTCGTAATGTTCCGCCGCCCTTATCACTCGCACTGGCGATGACAGAAAAACATGAAAAGGCTGAACGTGCAGCGATTATGCGTGAGAAAAACTGTTCGGAATTGGAAGCGGCTTATGAGATCGCTCGGCGCATTGAGCAGTCTCGATAAAATACTCACTACCGAGGGTAGGGGCTGTGGTGACAACGATCCGCTTTCGTGTTGGTAAATGCTTTAAGCAGCACGGCGATTATCGGCCCAAAGTGGATTCCATAGTTGAATTATGTTTCTAGGCTGATAAGATTTGGTCAATTGGTTGGAGTCCCGTCGAGTTGTAGGGAAGGCCAGTTTTTGATTATGGGGTTTGTTTAGCTTACTTAAGCACCTTTGCATGAATAAAAATGAGTGTTTCTTATGAAAAGGATAATTCTTTGCTCTGATGGGACGTGGAATACCAGAGATATGGTGGATAAGAAGACCGGTCGCCGACATCCAACCAATGTCACCAAAGTAGCACGAGCCATCAAACCCACGGCTGACGATGGCACACCTCAAATTGTTTACTACTTGGAGGGGGTTGGCACCAATGGCCCGCTGGACACATTCACCGGGGGCGCCTTTGGAAAAGGCATTGAGCTGAACATCCTAAAGCTTTACCGGTTTATCGCGTATAACTACGAAGTAGGTGATGAAATCTACCTATTTGGTTTTAGCCGAGGCGCATACACCGCTAGAAGCTTAGTCGGGTTCATGAATAAATTCGGTTTGGTTGAAAAGGATGATGATTATTTTGTGCCGGACATTTATACCTGTTACGAGAAAAGTAAAAGCGAAGGGTCCAAGGATTGGGAAAGAGCGTTTCACAAAGTTCAGGATCATCAGCCTTGCCCGCCGATCAAGTTCATTGGTGTTTGGGATACGGTTGGCGCACTCGGCGCTCCGGGAGTGATCGGCCAGCTATTCAACAAGGGTAAATATAAGTTTCATGATGTGGGCTTAAATGCTCATATTGAGAACGCGGCTCACGCACTGGCCATCGATGAGCGTCGAAAACCCTTTAAACCTTCAATTTGGAAACGACCACCAAACTGGCAAGGACAGCTGGAACAAGCTTGGTTTGCCGGGGTTCACAAGAATGTTGGGGGAAGTTATTCTCCCGATGGCTTGGCCAATGAACCATTGCACTGGATCATCGAGAGGGCGGAAAAGTTAGGCCTGGAGTTTGACAGCCATTACCTCTCATACTTTCGCGCCTGTTTTTACTCTGTATTAAACGATTCTATGACCGTCCTCTACAAAGTAATGGGGCCATACGAGAGGCAAATCGGTCGGCACCTACCAGACAACGAAAGCGTCCACCAATCGGTTTTTGATCGAATGGCGCTAGGCGAGTGTCATTACAAGCCCAGCAATGTTAAAAACTGTGAAGACATTCCCGTTGTTAATACAACTCGCATAGATAGAGGAGCGCCCTGCTAAGCGTTAAAACCTTAATACAAAGAAAGCTTCGGATGAACAGCTATTTGATCCACGCTTGCGTGGCTAAAGGCCTTCTCATTATATGTACTATGCAGAGCGCACTTTTTCTCGATTAACCTATAACCGCATTAAAACGTGATGGCAGACACTTACCTTATTCATAAAAATCAGGCGGCTCTGGATAGCGCTGCGCCAACGACACATGCGATCATCATTGGCGTTGGTCATTACGCGCACCTACCAGGTGGAGAGGGCGAGCCAACCAGTAAGGATGGCGGCCTGAGCCAGCTTTCCTCACCTCCGGCTTCAGCAAGAAAATTTTGCGATTGGCTGCTCGATGAGTTCAATCATCCAGACAAGGACTTGGCTACAATATCGCTACTGCTCTCCGAGCCCGGCGGCAATGTTAGCTACGATCATCCTAATCTACACAAGCTTGATGATATTCCTGGTTCAGCTGTTCCCCCTGTCGCTAGTATCACTAATGTAAAAAAAGCAATCAGAGAGTGGAAACAATTCGGGGATAGGAATGAAAAGAACCTCATGCTGTTTTTCTTCTGTGGACACGGGGTCTCACAAGGCCTGGAGGGCATTACCTTATTGCTCTCCGACTACGGCGAAGCCGAGGATTTTCCCATGGAAGGCGCTATCGATTTTCTTAATTTTTATCAAGGCATGCAGCAGTGCAAAGCATCGTATCAATGCTATTTCGTGGATGCCTGCCGTGTAGTGTCCGATATTGCCACACGTACAACCGAAACCGGTAACGCCATTATCCAAAATGACCGCAACCGGCCTTTTGATTCTGAATTTAATCTGGCGGTATTTTATTCAACCATCGGGGGGGAGAAAGCCTATGGCCGTAAAAATAAACCGAGTTACTTTACCGAAGAATTGATTAAGGGGCTAGATGGTAAGGGCAGTCATAACCGAATAGCTGACGGGCGCTGGCGGGTAGAAACCCATGAGCTCAATGCTGCGATTCACCACGGCCTTTCGCTAAGAGGCGATAAAATTAAAAATCCTATCGCGTATATGTCTCAGTATGAAATACATTTTCCAAAGAGTGAACCCATCATTCCGGTGACTGTTTTTTGCGATCCGAAACAGGATAATGAAAACGCGTACTTGTCGGTCAGTGGCGGCGACAGCTTTAGTGATGAGCGGGCACCCTGTGCGGATGATTGGGAATTGAATCTGCCTCACGGCCGGTATGATTTCGTTGCAAAAGTCGACACTCGGCGAGGAGATCGGGAGGGGGAGTATGTGTTTCCTCCTTACAGAGAAATCAGCATAAAGGTGAAACTATGAGTGTATCTATTGCTGCGCTAAGCCTGTTATATGACAAAGAGTCTGATGAGGCACTGACTGGGTCTGTCTACCGCCTGGATAAAACCAAGGGGGGTAGTTATTTGTGTGACATTGTCGTTCCGATGTTTGATCAATCTAGGAATACCGACCACGTAAGGATCGGGGAATTAGACCACCTGGACGAAGGGAGCTATCTGTTGCAACTGATGCTGCCCAATGGCGATATGCATACTGAGACCTTTAACATAGCCAACGATGAAGATGACCCAAAGATCAGGGTGTATATTCCACACGATGGCCCACACGAGTGGACCAGCATGCACGCTATGGCTGGGTATTTTAAACATGCCAAACCGCCAGTGTTAAAAACCGCTTCACACCCGCAAACGGGTCAGCCTATTCGAATCACAATCCCCAGTCACAGCGATTTTAAGCTGTCGTTCGAAACCGGTTTACGTCCACAAACCACTCACCTCCCTCGAATCGCTAGCCACAGCCAGCGCGATTTTCAGCTGTCCAATGTTGATTTCGAAATCCCGAGCGCGTCGACAAATTCGTCAGGCAAGAATATCGACCATATCAGCAACATCATTACAGAAGACCTCAGTGCAGCGACTGCCGAATTGCGATTGGGTGAAGCTAAAAAACTAGCGAATTCGACCTGCGAAGATGATCATTTGGTGTCCTACCGACTATGTCACTCCGGCGTACTAAACGAAATTGAACAATCAGAAGAGCAATATTTCCTTCAGGGCGATAGCTTAAAACGCAATTATCTATCCCTGATGTATACTTCGGGCGCGACGCTGATCTGCTTGCCAACGCCGTGGATGGTTCCGCATTACGAAGCCGATATTGATTTATTAATCGACCGGAACAGTGTCAGTGGCGACATTAATGTCTCATTAACTGTTGGCAATCCGATGATTAACTCGATTCTTGGTTATATTAATATGGGAGCCATTCATCAGGCGACCAAATTTATTACTCTAGACCGCGCGCAAGCAATGTTATTTCAAAAAGTATCCTACCCATTTACTGCCACTTTGGGCGGCTATCTTTTAGTGCTTGGTCTAAATTCGGAAAAATATCAATCGGACTCTGAAAGCTGGAAGCAGTGGATTCACAATTTATATAACTGGTTTGAATGGCTGCCAGATGGCGCCATTTTGTACTCGGCGTTACATTTCTTACTACGCGATAAAAATGTGAGTGATGCAAAAGGGGCGTTATTGAAAGCTTATGATAGGGGCCTGCCATTTTTTACTTTTGGCTTAAAGCTAATGATGGATGGTATGCGTTATTTCGCAAGAGAAGGAGACATCGAGTGCGAAAATCGTTTGCAGCATTTGCAGACCATCGCCAAGCGAACTGATCCTTCCCAGCCTTTTTTGTCCATTCAATATTCCCAGTTCAATACAGCTGAAGAATCGGAACCCCATGAGCAAACTCTTTGAAATCACCCTGTTTCCTGCAAAAGAGGGTGACTGCATCTTAATCGGCTATGGCGACGATGATAAAAAGTACATATTAATTGATGCGGGAAGAGCTTGGACTTATAGTCATGCGCTCAAAGAGTATTTGCGGGAATCAAACATTGATACGCTGGAATTAGTGGTGGTCACGCATGTGGACCGCGATCATATCGATGGAATGCAGAAGTTTGCGGAGGACCGGGATCTCACTATCCATGTAAAGGACTTCTGGTTTAATACCTGGGAGCACCTGCATGGAAATGCCATTGAAGTGCCGGCAAACGATGAAGATATGGAAGAGTTTGGCGCAAAAATGGGGGAGAACCTCAGCACTCAAATTCTCAAAAATAACTGGCCATGGAACAAACAATTTAATGGTCGTCCGGTAGAAGTGGGAGATACTGGCGCTGCTAATGAGATACAACTGGGCGATTTAAAGCTGACCCTTATTTCTCCGGATCGCCAAAAATTAGATAAGATGACCAGCATCTGGGAAAAGGAATGTAAGAAAGCGGGGATAGTGCCCGGCTCCTCCGTAGAAGACTATGCGGTTAGTGACAATGATGATGAGGGAATGGGCGCATTGGATATTGATGAGTTAGCCGATACTCCATTTGAAAAAGACGGCTCAGCTTCCAATGGCACAAGCATCGCCTTTATTCTCGAATACAATGGAAATAGAATACTTCTGTCCGGCGACGCGCACGCTGATCTACTGATCGACTGCCTCAAGCGATTGGGGGCAACAATTGATAACCCGCTGCAACTGGACGTATTTAAAGTGCCTCACCATGGCAGTAGCTACAACCTGTCGATTGAACTACTCGCGCTAATGGACTGTAAGCATTATCTAGTGTCCACTAACGGCAACTACTTTAAACATCCTGACGAGATCGCGATGGCGAGGCTTATTAAATACGGCACACCGGATTCCACCTTGCACTTCAATTACAGGTCCCAATTCACGACATTATGGGATTCTAATTCGTGGAAAAGCGACTATCAATACAAAACGAATTATCCCGAAATTGATGCAGATGGGTACTTAATGTTGAGGATTGAATAGCGAGTGTCCGCTTGTAGCGCAGAGCTGCCCTCGCATGAAACTAAGGAGAGGAAGTGCACTTATTGTATGAATCCGCCCTATTTGCGAACTCGAAAAAGCTCGTTATGAGAGTTTTTATCAGACACTATACCAAGTTTCAAACGATCGGATTAGTTGAATGAGGTTCCCTAGAATCATTGCAGTTTGTTCGTTTAGACTTCAATCAAAGCAAGATTACTATCTTATTATCGTTAACCTCAGCTATTTCACTACCCCACGGCATGCTGGAAAGGTTGCGCATCCCCAAACCTCACTTCCGGCGCTTTTACCCTTTCTGGCAGTTCTTAGCAGCATTGCATCACCGCACTTTGGGCACTTTGGGCACTGCGGTGTACTCGGCGGTGAGAGGGCCTTCTTCTGGCTCAGATGGCGGACATGTTGCCGGTTGGTGGTCAGCCCTTGTTGCAATCTCAGTTGCTCGATTTGAGCAGTCACAGCCTCCACATCGGCCTGGCTGAGCACCACCTCACATCTGGACTTGATATGACGAATGTAACCACCGGCATAGGTAACATTGTCGGGCATGTCTGTCTTGAACGTGGAATCGCCGACAAACACCACCAGCGAGTGGATCGCTGTGGCAGGAATATCCAGCAGGACTTCAAGGGTTTTGATGTGTTTATAGTTCTGGTGCAGGGGGTTCTGAAACTTGTTGGTGTGCTTGTAGATTTTCTGCGTCCAGGTTCTCTGGTTGGCTGAGCCAAATATCCAACCCTTCATGTTTTTGGTTTCGATCACGAATACGCCATAGCGCGACACAATGATGTGGTCGATCTGTGTGGTGCCATCGTCGGTTTGTAATGTCACATCTTTGATCAGGTGGTACTCGTCCTTTGGAAGAAACCGCCGTGCGGCCGTATTCACCAGAAACTCACCAGCGATCCCTTTGAACCAGGGCGATTTGAGAATACCAGCAAGTATGGCCAGTGGAATGAGATACCACAGTGCGTTAAAGACTTGTTGGATGATGGGGCTAAAGTCCATTTCAGGAAGTATTCGACGTAGTCAATTGGCCCCCATTATAGAAACCTCACCACCGCTCGACCAGAAACCTCGACCAACGAAGTCTGAATAAACCGTTTTGCCAGAATCCCGAATCGAGCAGGATTGTCACCTCATCAACGCTATCTGGTTCTGGATGATCGTCAGTGAATGTCGCAAAGGCTTATTTCATTATCTCGATGGTTCTAACGGGCACGCAAAATGCGCCGGCCTGGGCCAAAGAGGAAGCACCTGCGATTGAGGTATTTACCGCTTCGAAGCTCCAGGTCGTCAGCGCTACCGAAAATACAACCGTCTACGTGATAGACTGCATTCACCAGCTACAGCAATCACTCTCCAAGGATTTACCCAGCGAACCAGAGAAAGCCAAACAGTTGGCTCTGCAACGCTTCCAACGGATGGATGCCCACATCAGTGGTGAGCTGGAAAACACTGCCAAAGGACTGGCACAAGCCCTGCAGTATGGTATTGATCGCTACCCAGCCATCGTGTTCGATGGTCAGGCGGTGGTGTATGGAATAACCGATACCAAGGCGGCAACCCAAGTCTATCAGCAGTGGCAGGCAGAGGGCGCACGACAATGAAGGTGGCCTTGTATCGCGGCTGGTTGATCTTGCTGCTGTGTACGCCATTGATTGGTAACACTGGCACCATCACCACCCCGGAAATTGTCGCACAGACGACCAGCGCGGCATTGAGTTGCATGCGCTGGATGCCGGTCGGCATCTGCTTTTGGTTGCGTTGTTCAATCTACGAATGCAGTGTCGAGACCTCTATAAAAGTTGGCCACTATCAACCCGATGCAGTGGTCAGCAGCTACAACGAGCTGGGTGACAACCCCTGGCTGGAGATTCGCAGCACACTGGGGCTTGCACAAAAAACTGCTGCAAATGGCCTGTTAGGCAGCTTGATATCGGTTCCCATTGATAGTGCTGGGAATAGAACTGAAGGGGGACAGGGTAACCGCGATCACCGAAATCTGGTGTTTCGAGAAACAGATGTGATCGGTCACCCGCTAAGTTCGCTGTCAGGTGTTTTGGCGGGTACTGGCTACTTGTGCGAATCGGAAACGACTTCATTCTATCCGTACTTTTTGTCGGGTCTCGATGCGCTGTCCTGGCGTATGGAGATTCCGGAAATGTTCTATCCCGCCAGTCTGATTCCAGGTCTGAGGGAAATCGGCAGCTGGCCATTACAAACATGGGGTGGGGCCTATCCCCGTACTGGCTGGACAACGCAGGCAGAAGAACCCAAAGCGGCCGCGATCAATGCGCAAAGGGCGGGCGATATCGTAACGCGAACAGGGCAGCCGCATATATATGTGCCAATTTCTAGTTCCTCCGGCTCTGGCCAAAAAGTCTGGTTCCCCGGCCCGCTGGTTGAGGATGATCCGGATACCGGTGAGTGGCAGATGCTGCTCCCCAAAGCGGAATCCACCTGTGCTGTTTTCGGCACCAATGATTTGGCCAGTGTGAATGGTTGGGGTGGCGGGCGAGTAGATGCAGAAGGGGATTACGTCTGGAACCTGTGGCGACCCTACTCCTGTTGTGAGCGGGAAGGGTTATTCCTGTTCGACATTAACTGGATTAACTACCCACCATGATCGAGAAATCCCGCATCACCGGCCTGATCGGCGCGGCTATTATTTTCTGTGCCGTCGATACCTACGCCGCACAAGCGCCAACCGAAGACGGTCTGTGGTATTACGAAATCGGTGGTGCAGAACCGGTCTCGGTACCAGCCAATCCCTCCGTGGTTTCTGTGACTCTGGATGGTTCAGCGCAGTTAGGCTTGGGGTATAGCTGTGGCAAGTTTGATCCGGTGGCTGCGGTGACCAATACCTTGAACAACATTGGTACCGGCGTCGACAATATGATGAATGCCATGACGGCGGCCGCCACCGGTGCCATAGCGTCCTTGCCGGCCTTGATTTTGCAGCGTGCCAATCCGGGTCTCTATGACTTGTTTCAAAATGCCTTGCTCAAGGCGGAAGAAACCATGCAACTGGCCACTAAGTCTTGTGAGCAAATGGAGGCTGAAGTTGCGCAGGGTAAGAACCCTTATGCAGATTTGATTACCCTATCCAAAGGCAATGATTGGAAAGTGCAGATGGGTATTGGCGGCAATGATGCTGTCACCGCCAAAACTACGGTGGAGTCATCCAACGGAGATAACGGTGTGCCCTGGATTGGAGGTCAGGCCGGTGGTAGCGGCCAGCCCGTGTTGGAGTTTACCGGCGATATCGTCGAGGCTGGTTACAACATCAATATGAACCGGGCGATCACCGACACCAGCTCTGTTCCTGTGGCGTCGGCAACTCGGTTGTCTGAAATTTGGGTCTCGCCTGCTCAGGCCCGTGATTGGACAGTGGGTGTGGTGGGCGAAAACATTGTTACCACCTGTGACACTTGTCGTAAGGACAGTGTTCCGGGTACAGGCCTGTTGCCCAAGCTCAATCAAGAGTCAGCTGCCGTCACTACTGAAATCCAGAATCTTGTCAGTGGTGCTACGCCGCCAACCTTGGCGAATCTCGACCAGATCACCGCGCCTGGGGTGGCTATTACTCGGCAGCTGATTGAAGCTATCCGCGAGATGCCCGCCTCCGAGCAGGGTTTGATTATGGGTCGTCTCGTTGCTGAGATAAGCACTGCTCGCACCATTGAAAAAGCACTGTTTGCGCGCCGGTTGTTGCTATCGGGCAGACAGGTACCCGAGGTTTATGCCACTGAAGTGGCGAGGGAACATGCAGATGTCTCCATTGCAGAACTCGATAAGGAAATTGAAAACCTGCTATTTGAAACCCGGGTGCGTAAGGAGGTGGTCTCTGACACGGTCGCACTACTCCTGAAGCGTTCAGCAGCAAAACGACAAAGTTCGCTCATAGTGCCCGAAGTACCCACTTTGGATCCCAATCCGCTGCGAGGTGGCCGTGTTCAGTAATACTCGATCGAAAAGGAAAGGGTTCCTATGCTTGAGCCTGGTAACAGCGTTGCTAACCCTGTTAGCCGGATTCTTTCTGTGGAGCAGCGTTCAAACTCACTCGGTAATAAGCATCCGCGAGCACATCCTTCAGTGGCAGCCAGTTCTGTCTGGTATGAGATGGACATTGATCGGTGGATTGGCGTTCGCTTGGCCAGGCTTTTGCCTCTGGTTGGTCGAGTCAGACCGCATCAATATCGATAAGGCTCAACAATTAAAAGCGTGTCGTTGGCGCATCGTCGGATGGTTGATCGTGATCGAATTGATTCTGGGCCAAAGTCTACTCGTCAAGTTGACGGCCATCGTGGCGGGTAGAAACGGATGAGTGTCGACGGTTATCTCGAACTCTTTACTACCCTGTTTGGCTGGACGTTCTACGGCATCCTGTGGGATGTATTAGTGGGTACCGGTATTGTCTATTTGCCGTTTTTCGGGATCTTGATTGATAACTGGCGAGAGCCTGCACAAGGCGGTGAGGTGGGTCACGCGAGTGGCCTATCGTTACGGCGCATGGAAATCGACATGTTCATGGCACTGCTGGTTGTTGTGCTAGCAGGCCAACCGGCGGCTTTGACGCCGTTGAATGCAGGCACTCTATCCTATGAGCCTCCGCCCACATTGCTGAATGCAACACCACCAACGGCGACAATCGCATCGCCCCAAAGCACCTACGGTTCAACAGGTTTTACAGGAACACCTGCTATCGTCAATGTCCCGGCCTGGTGGCATGCCGTTATGGCGATGAGTTCCGGTTTTGGTCATGCGGTGGTTGAAGGTTTGCCGACAACATCCGATATGCGTACCTTTGAGCAGCAGGCTCGGCTGGCCACCATTGCAGACCCACGCTTACGACAGGAAGTCAGCGATTTTTTCAGTCAGTGTTATATTCCCGCACGGTCAAAATATCAGGCAGAAAGGCCAGCCATTGTAGGGGTCACAGCACTGCTGACAAGCTATGGCACAGATGATCCTGACTGGATGGGCTCTCATGTCTACCGAGACACACCAGGCTATTACGATACTTTACGCCCGGCCAATCAAATCACTGGCTGGGCCTACAATGCGACAAGAGATACCGAATACAACCCAGCCACGCCACCACCCTGGGGTAAACCTTACTGCAAACAGTGGTGGCAAGACGCCGCCATCGGATTGCGAGAAAAGCTAATCACCGAGGCCGACGCAACTTCGACGGGGTTTTCCGGCTTAGTGGTAGCGGTTGCCCCGGCACTGGCTAGCGAGCAACAAAATGATGCGGTAGTAAAAACCGTGCTGAGTAATGCACCGCCATCGTGGTCAAACAATGATTTAACCGCGCACAACGCCAGTAGTTCTGGCCTGATAAATGCCGCCGGAAATATTCTCAAAGGAGGCCTTACAACAGCTGGAGTGGTGAGTGCATCAGCTCTGTTCTCCGTCACCATGACCGCTGTATTGCAAGCATTGCCTATGGTGCAGGCTGTTATGTTGTTGGGGGTTTATGCACTGCTACCGATGGTAGTGGTGTTATCGCGCTATTCAATTGCCATAATGGTGGTAGGGGCGATGGCGATCTTTACCATCAAATTCTGGAGTGTGCTCTGGTACCTGGCCATGTGGGTAGATCAGAACCTGATTCTTTCTATGTACCCCGATGTAAATGTATTCCTGCAGATGTTTGCCAACCCTGGTGAGCACGACGCCAAGCGAATGTTGCTGAATATGATCACAACCAGTCTCTACTTGGGTCTACCATTATTGTGGAGTGGGATGATGGCTTGGGCGGGGGTTAATGTCGGAAGATCTATTACAGCTGCAACTGCGCCGATGGCCCGACCAGCCGATGATGCAGGAAAGCAGGGTGGAAGTGTGGGTAAAATGGCAGTTTCAAAAGGGATGAAGAAATAATAATAGCTACATATCTTCCTCGTACCATCCGTTCGGATCACTACCCGAATCCATTTCCCCTGTACGAAAGTTGTACTCGCCAAACAGGTCTGAGCCATCTGCCAGGGGGCGGTCTTCGGTTTCATCATCGTCAGTCCCGAAAAGTATCCCAACGACCGTAACCAGCAAAGTTACGCTGGCTTTGAGAAGATTGAAAAATCGAGAGGTGGTTTTCATCGACAGTCTCCATCTGCTAGTTTTTTAAAGGGATGGAGTAATCTGTAGTAATGAAACAGATACTTGGTGGGATTTACTCCAATTCAACTTGAGTATAGCGCTATTGGGCTAAAAATCTTCATTCAGCCACTTACAGCATTCCGAGAGTCGGTAGTAATCTGCTGGCTAAAACATCCAATGTCAAATGGCTTAGATACGCAGCCCCGCCCAATTATTTTCTTGTGATTTTTGTCGTAATGCTCATTCTTGAATTACATGCTAATAGATGAAATATGCTTGTAGCATCATGCTGATGTTATTTATACGATGTCTCAGGGTTGATTGGCTCAATTTTTTGCCAGTAGGCACTGAGCATTCACAATACCAGGTTTGCTGGTTTTATCTATTGATATAGAGGCAATCGTTAACCCCGATTGTTGTATAAGCTTTGATAGCCAGTGGGCTAATACTGCAAATTCCGTATCATTCAGCCAAATACGAACTTGAGTAGAACTCTCGGGCTGAAGTCTGGAAAGTTTGATTCCACCGGCTTCAGCTGATGCTGAAATGGTTTGTAGTAAAGGCTTGTCAGATTCGTTCTTTAAAGTTTTGGGCTTGAGGGTGACTTTTGATTCATTCTCGCCGATCCAGGTCACCAGGTCGTGATTATAGGCGTATTCTTGTTTTGCTGACAGGTAGTAAGAAAGACTCGGGTTAACCAAAAGAAAATACAATAAGAGCGGTGCCAACACTGCAGCGAGTATGTTCAGTGCAAACTGTTCTTTGTCCGATAGGCTTTTGTAGTACCGGGCTATGCTCTTCATTGGCTTGGTCTCGGTTGAATGCGCAACCTAACAACGACCCCTTCAGCATTACTGTTGGCAGAGAGTATATCTGCTATTAGGCCGCTTCCCTGGAGATGATTCTGCATAGTATTTGCGTAGTTTATTGAAGTTGTTTGAAACTCTAGTTGCAAGAAAGTGCTGTCTTGATCAAAGCGGATGTTACGAATAGTTGACAACTCATCTTGTGCTTCTTTAGCTGTTGAAAGGGCACTTAGTAATTTAAAAAATAAAGAGTCGTTTTCAGTTGCACTGGTTTGTTTTAAATGTGCCTGCATTTGACGGCGAATATCCACAATGCGCCTGTCGTTTGGAAAAAGTGTTTTATAGTGAACCGCTGCTTGATTCTTTAATTCCTCAGATTGCTGGTTGAAGTGCCACCCCAATATTAGCAAATAGCTTATGAAGATCGCAAAACAGACACTTATAGTTATGGCAGTAGGCTTTATCCAGGCAAGTCGATTTGCTTTTCTGGGGGGAGAAAACTCACCCTGAAGAAGATTCAATGGTGCTGAGCAAGAATGACTGGCTTGCCACTGTGGGATGTTTTCAAGCTGCTGCGTGGAGAGTTCCGGGCACAGCTTTAAAAGTAAGGATCTATCGATAGTTATTGGTAATGCCAGGCCGTTATTTGTGCTTAATCGAATTAATAGTCGTTGTTCTTTCTGAACAATATTTAGGCTATTAGGTTTAGGGAGTGTCCAGTAGTCTGGAATCATAACTAACGGTGAAATACCACACTCACCCAACAATTGAAGATAATGCCGCAGTAAATTCTTATCAATAACCGCACAGAGCAGCTTGCCATCGGCATCTCGTTTTTTTGTGGCAACAATATGTAGTGTCTCTACAGGAGCCGCTAGCTCATCTTCGAGTAAATAGGGCAGTGCCTGTGCGAGATGGCGAAGAGAACCATTGGGAGCCGATATTTGCAGGGATAACACTTGCTCACCTGGGATAATAATCGCTACGTCACATTCGTTATAATTAGAAATGATTGATTTCAATGGCATAGTAGCGCTGTCAATAATCTGACCATTTTCTACAAATGAGAAAGCGACGCTATTGACTGGGTCGATGGAATCAAAATAGAGGTTTAGTTGCCGTGTCATCCTGGTTTTCTTTGTTTATGTCAGTAGTGTTAACAATGAAACGCTCACCAACGGTTCTTGCGTTAAGCGCGATATCCCCAGTTGAGCTGTCTAAATTTAGTCGTGAGAAAAGCCACAGCGTTCGGTCATTTATTGTGGTCTTGATTTTGACAGCGTAATTTGTGGAAGTCACGGTTAATAATTTATGGTCAATATTTACACCAGCCATAACATCGGCAGTAAGAAATTCTTCAACTGAAGAGTAACCGCTTGGGTGGGAATCCCGGTACCCCGCCACTTGCTGACCAGATAGGTTGGCGTTGATCAGTGATAAAACCATTTCGGGTGCTGTATTGATATTAATGGGTGTGGGTTGCTTTAGTGCTGTTATATAAGGTCTAAGTACTGGAAACTCATCTACCGGCATGTCGAAGAGTGTCATTAATTCGGAACTGCTGGCGAGGGCTTGGTTGCCAGTTCGATAGGGTACCTCCAAGGCAAGATAGTGGAAGTCCTCTGCGCCACCTGTAAGTGGCGTCATATCGCTATCCAGCCAATCGCTAAGGCTTTGGTTTAAATCGGGTTTTAATAATAGGTCATTAAATATGCGTGATATAGGTGAGTGTCTTGTATCACTGTTCAGAGCATTGTTGAGGTTGATGCGCCCCTGAAGATCAATAATTTCAATCGCCATTTGTCCTTGTTCAGGTTGGTACTTAGGTAGTAAGTTTGGAATCGGCGAGATGTTGATACCCTCTGCCTTTAAGTTAGCCTGTTGTTGCCATAAGACCTGGCGTGCCAGGGCTTCACCTCCTAATGCGTATTGATAGGCTTGTGCTTCCGTCACTAACCAGCGAGTGCGCTCAATGTCCGCTTGGGATCTGGTGATGAGCTGTGTGGCCAATATAGTAATAATGGCAAACATCAATAGTACGCTAATCAGCGCCGCCCCTTGTTGGCGATGGTAGGTCATTGAGCGACTTCTATATCACGTAGAGCGAAGAGGCGTTCAATTTCCCCAAAAGGATCAATTCCGAGGCGAAGCATAATTCCTGCGGGTAAAGGCGCTATATCTTTTCTGCTATTTTGTGCTGTGTTTTGCGGAGTAAAGTTGTCGTTTCTTAGCGGCCAGTGAAACTGGGATTCTCCGTAATTATCAATAAATTGAACTTCAAAGTGACTGACATCACTTATAATAATCTGCTTTCGGGGCTCGGTCTCGGGTGCGCGATCTAAAACTGGCCAGTAATAGCGCACCAGTGAACTTTTCCCATTGTCACTGGGCTCCAATGTATAGGCTACACGTTGCAGAGTGCTTCTTGGCTGGTTGAGCGGGTTAACCCAGCCGCTGCGAGTCAGTGATAGGGCGTAACCCGTGATCAACGAGCTTATGGCGGCTTCGTGTTGACCATTATTGTCACGAATAGGGCGGTCAACCAAATTGCGAATATCCCTAGCAATCAACCACGAGGCTTTTTGTAATTCGCGTAGTTGCTCAGATCGTACTTCCAGCCGTTGTTTTGAGGTGGTAACGTGATGGAGTACCTGCCAACAACCGAGTCCGATAACTGCAAAAATCGCGATAGCAATCATCACTTCCAGTAGTGTAAAACCCCTCGATGCTCTCTTTTGTTCAGCGTAAGGCTTTAAAGGGTGCGCCATTAGTGCTCACCCATAAAACCGCTCAAGGACACAAGGGGAGCCGGTTGGTTCTTCCGTGATACATGCAGCGTTATCTTTCGCAACATGGGGTTTGCTGTTGTGTCGACTAATTGTTGGACGCTCCACTCTCTTTGGCCAAGGGTAACCACAGTTTGAGAAGTGCCCGTATTCGGCCAGTTAGCTTGTAGGCGTAAGGATGCAAAATTGTTTTCAGCGACCCAAAGTGCCAACGTTTTATCTTCCAGTTGAGCTTGCTGGTGAATACTACGCGATGTCTGTTCTAGGATCGCTAGAGCGCAGACACCAAAAATGACCAGTGCAATCATCACTTCTAGTAGCGTGAAGCCTTCTACATTGGGTTTCATGGAGCCGTGTCTAAATAATGGATAGCAGTAAATCCGTTGCCGTATAAGCTGATAGGTGTGAGATCTTTATCGCTTAGGGTGATTTTGAATGGCGAGTATTCTCCGCTGCTGAGGAAGATAATATTAGGAATTACTGCGCCTTCACTGGCTTCACTTTCGGCAGATAATTCCCTTTTATTTGAGTCGGAGCGCTCGATGATAAGGGAGGATGGTACTTTTATTTGATAAGAGGAAAATAGTGCTTGTTCTAATGATTCCCAATTATTTTCATGATCGAGCTGCCTAAATTCGTAATGGTTTTGTTTTTTATCATAGAACCAAGCAATTGTTTCCTGCTGCATTAATGAGGCGTCCGCTGCCTGGTTTAAAGCTAGGCTCAACCGGTCGGCTTCAGCTGATAAACGCCGTTGATCAACAGCTCCGAAGGACAGAGTGACCACTCCTGCAAGAATACCGATTATGGTGATAACAATCAGTAGTTCCAGTAGTGTAAAGCCGAGTTGGCTTACAATATTTGAGGGTTGTTGCTGGATCACAGCTCCCAACTCAATATATCACTGCCAGGGCCCTCGCCACCTTCCTTACCGTCGGCCCCCTGAGAATATAAGTCGTAGGGACCGTGGGTACCAGGGCTTATGTATAGGTAATTATTGCCCCAGGGATCAGTGGGTAGTTTGGGCAGGTAACCTTCCGGGTTCCAGTTTTTGGCTTCCGGGAAGCCACCGGGTTTGTCTGCTAAAGCTTCTAGCCCTTGGTCGGTTGACGGGTAGTTAAAGTTGTCAAGCCGATAGAGGTTCAGGGCATTGCCAATGGCGCGTATATCGCTTTTTGCAGCAGTAACCCGAGCCTCACCGGTTCGACCCATAATGTTGGGGACAATTAAAGCACCGAGAATACCCAAAATTACGACGACGACCATAATTTCGATCAGTGTAAAACCGTTCTGTTTTTTGTTCATCACTGTACCAATTGATTGAGGTTGAGAATGGGCAGTAGAACCGCCAATACTATAGTTAACACAATAGCCCCCATTGCTAATAGAGTCATGGGTTCAAACATCCCCACTAACATGGCAACACGCTGTTGTAGATCATTCTCCTGGCTCTGCGCAGCACGTTGGAGCATCTCGGAGAGTTCACCACTTTGCTCGCCACTGGCGATGAGCTGGAGCATCATTGGGGGGAAATAAGTTGTTTCTTCTAACGCGCGGTTCAAGCTAATCCCTTCCTCAACTTTACTATGCGCCACACCAGTCGCAGCCTTGAAACAGGTATTTGATATGACAGAAGAGGCGATAGGCATCGCTTCTGCTAAAGGGATGCCACTACGACTGAGAATAGCCAACGTACTGATGTAGCGCGCAGCATTACTACCGCGACTGTAACGTTTTATTACCCAAAAATTGAGTAATTGTCGGTGCCAGCGTAACTGAGAGCTCGGCTGTTGCAGTAGGAGCTTTGCGCCAATAAAAAGACTTATCAATACTAAAAGTAACCAATGGCCCCAGTTGGATAAGAAAAAGCTGATGTCCACTAATACTTGGGTTAATAGTGGTAATTGCTGGCCGGCATCCACAATTACTTGCACGATGTCGGGTACCACATAGACCATTAAACCCACGACAATCAGTAGTGACATAATTAATAAGATAATCGGATAGACCAAGGCTAATTGTATTTTTTGCCGAAACTGTTGTTGTGACTCGGTATAGTCGGCGAGTCGGTTCAGCACCATGTCGAGATGCCCGGAATGCTCGCCAGCCTGGACCGTTGAACGATATAGATCTGGAAAAGCGCGGGGAAAGGGCTGCAGGCTGTCGGCAAAACTGTAGCCCTCTCGAACCTTAGCGCGCACGGCGAGAACAATCCGGCGTGTACCGTGGCGTTCGGATTGTTTGGCAACTGCCTGTAAACAGGTTTCCAGGGGCATTCCCGCTTGAATGAGGGTGGCAAGCTGCCGGGTGATCATGGCCAGCTCAGCACCAGGCAGGGCGTTGGTGCTGAAAATACTATTGCTCTTTTCAGTGCGCTGTTTTGTTTCATGTACTTCCAGTGGTGTCAGGCCTTTTGCTCTCAATTGCTGACGTGCACCACGTGGGCTGTCGGCCTCTAAAGCGCCACGTGTTTTCCGGCCTGTAGTATTGAGCGCAAGATAATCAAAAGCCGGCATAATTAAACGTCCTGCGTCACACGCAAAATTTCTTCCAGGCTGGTGATGCCTGTCAGTACGTGCTTGCGGCCATCATCGGCAATACCTGGAGCTTGGTGGCGAGCCTCACGACTTAAATCTGCTTCAGAGGCTTTGTCGTGGATGAGGCTGCGCAAGCTATCATTGATGACGATTAACTCATAAATACCGCTGCGGCCTTTGTAACCCTGTCCATTACAGTTGTCGCAGCCACTCACCGAGGGACGATAAATAAGTACCTCGCTATTGGTCTCAATATTAAGTAGCTCGCACTCACCTTCGTTAGGGCGGTGCCCTTGTCTACAGTCATGACAGAGCGTTCGGACTAGGCGCTGAGCCAAAACACCGACAACACTGGAGGCCAGTAAAAAGGGCTCGACGCCCATATCCTCAAGCCGTGTAATAGCGCCTATGGCGGTATTGGTGTGTAGTGTAGATAACACTAAATGCCCAGTTAAGCTTGCCTGAATAGCAACTTGTGCCGTTTCTAAGTCGCGAATTTCACCCACCATAACCACATCGGGGTCTTGGCGCAGAATAGCCCTTAAACCCTTGGCAAAGGTCATGCCCGCCTTTAGATTTACCTGGGTTTGACCAATGCCTTCTAGGTCGTATTCAACAGGGTCTTCAATGGTAAGAATATTACTATTACCAGTTTGAATACTTTGCAACCCCGCGTAGAGAGTCGTCGTTTTTCCAGATCCGGTCGGGCCAGTCACCAGAAGAATTCCATGGGGGCGGCTGAGTAGGGTGTTGAGCCGATCGCGATCGGCCCCACGCATACCCAATGCCGAGAAATCAAGGCGCCCTGCCTGCTTGTCCAGCAAGCGCAATACCACGCGCTCGCTATTATTGGATGGCATGGTGGAGACACGCACATCGACTTCACGTCCGGCAACCTTTAGTCCAATACGCCCATCTTGTGGTACTCGCTTTTCGGCAATATCGAGCTTTGCCATGACCTTAATTCTAGAAATAAGCAAGGGAGCCAAAGAGCGGTTGGGTTCTAAGACTTCACGCAATATGCCATCGACCCGAAATCGAATTAACATACGTGTTTCAAAGGTTTCAATATGGATATCCGATGCACTTTGCTTTATGGCCTCGGTGAGCATGGCGTTGATCAGGCGAATAATCGGCGCTTCGTCCTCTTGTTCCATTAAGTCTTCAATTTTGGGTACTGCATCGGCCAGTGAGGTTAAATTGAGCCCGTCACCAATATCAGCCGCGAGGCTTTCGGCGCTGTGGTCGCGCGCCTGGTACAGTAGGGCAAGTTCATCATCAAACGCTACTTGATCAATGGCTTCAAAAGCAACACGAGTCTGAGCAAAGCGCTGTGCTTCAGTTAATGCAGAGAGTTGTGCTGTGGGTGAGAATCGAAGATTAGCAATGCCGTCACACTCAGAGAGTAATACCTGATGGCGCTTAGCGAAGTTGTAAGGTAGCTTTTGATTCATTCTGGCAACGTTACTGGGGTTGCACTGCGGACTTGGGCGTTAATTCAGGCAGCATGGGTGAAGAGCCGGGAAGCCAGAATTGTTCCACATTGACATCATACTGCTCTTGTATACCTCTCATCTGATTGTAGCGGTCGAGGCTTAAGGTGCGTCGACTTGCTTGGTTTTGAATTATGCGAGGGTGAATAAAAACCATTAAGTTCTTTTTGACAATTGAGGTGCTTTTACTTTTAAACAAGTTGCCAAGAATAGGGATGTCACCGAGGATTGGCACCTTGCTTTCGTTATTTGTAACCTCGTCGCGTATCAGGCCGCCAAGTACCAAAACTTCATCATCAGCGATCAATACGCGGGTTTTGATCTCCCGTTTACTGGTAATAATATCTGCTGTATTGGCGGAAGTTTGACTAATGCTTTCGACGGATTGTTGAATATCCAATGTCACCGAGTTGTCATTATTGATGCGAGGTTTGACTTTTAGAATGAGGCCGATATCGTGTCGCTCAATTGTTTGGAAGGGGTCTATGTCACCGGCTCTTTGCTGAGAGCCCGTAATAAATGGCACGTTTTCACCCACTAGAATTTCAGCTTCTTCGTTATCAAGGGAAAGAATCGTTGGCGTAGACAAAACGTTGGCATTGGTTTCGCCAGTTAGCATGTTAATAATGCCTCGCAAGCTGCCACCGCGGAAGTAACCCAATGACAGTCCAGTGCCAAGATTGAGTAGACCGTTATCACCCAGGCTTAGAGGTGTTACATTGCTGGGAAATTCGCTAAAACCACCGACGACGCCTTCACCCGTGCTGGCTGGGTTGCTTTGCCATTCAATACCAATGTTGTGGGCAAGGTCTTCACCCACCTCTACAATCAGGGCTTCAACCAATACTTGAGCGCGAGGTATATCAAGGTGGGCAATGACCCCGCGCATGGTAGCGAGAAGTGAGGGCGGAGCGGTTATTATCAGGGCATTGAGCTGCTCGTGAGCTTCAATGCTGATATCGACATTGATAAGGCCCTGCGCTTTAGTCCCTTTTTGCACACTTCCACTGACACTCTGTAATATTGGCACTAAATCGGTGGCAGTGGCGTACTGTATTCGTATGACTTGAGTATTGCCGTCGCCGTCCAAAGGTTTATCAAGTCGTTTGATTAGTGAGTGAATCTGTTGACGGGTAACGGGGTCGCCGGTCATTAAAATACTGTTGGAGCGTTCATCTACCGCTAAATTAAAAGGCGAAATACCTTGATCTTGCCCGCCACCTTTTTTAGGTAGTAGCTTATTTAACACACTGATAATATCTTTGGCGTCGGCAAATTCAATGCTTATCAATTCGATGCTAATCGTTCCCACCTGGTCAATGCGATCAATAATATTGAGGAGCTTCTGAATATTGCTAGCACGGTCGGCAATGATCATGGTATTAGTTTGAGGGTAGGCTGCTAGATAACTTGTTTGTGGCACAAGTGGGCGGAGTAAGGTAATGACATTTGCTGCCGAAATGTTTTTCACGCGCACTACTTGAATTACAATATTTTCGCCGGACAGGGCGGCTGAACTATCAGTGAGTGGAATAGGAGACTGCTTGGCCTGTGCATCGGGGATGACCTTTAGTGAATCACCTTCCTCGACAATTGCCAGCCCATGTACCTGTAATACTGAAAGGAATACGTCATAGGCTTCCCTTTCGTTCATGGGCTCGCCCGCAATAACGGTAACGCGGCCTTGAACGTTTGGGTGAAGAATAATATTTTTATCGGTAACCTCCGATGCCCAGCGTATTAAATCGGCGACATCGGCATTGTCGAGCGAGAGCGTGATACCGTTGTTATTTTCAGCTCGCAAGCCAAAAGGGGAGAGTGCTGAGGCGATTAAACAGCACAGTAAAATGTATTTATTTAATTTTGTCATTTGCGGCATCTGAACTTATTTTAATTTTTCCGTTGATTGGCTCGAAGTTTCTCAAGCCGCTCTTGTAGTTTGATTTTGTGTTGGTTTGCAATCTGTGAACTCGGCTTTGTATAGCCACTGTTAATGTGGGTTGTGGTGGAAGGTTGGTTGGGGCTTATTGTTGTGTGTGCTAATTTCTGAGATGTGTTAGCGAGTCTTTCGTGCTGCTCGGATAGCAATGGCAGTTTTAAAATCTCATCCTGGCCATTTCTTCGAAGGGTGACAATACCTGGTTCGATACTGACAATTGATGCGCCTGGGCTAACATCATCGCCCAAAAAATAACGTACAGTTAAGCCTTTATTTGCATTAATGAGCGCGCTCTGACGGCCTTCTTCATTATGGGTGAAAGTCCCTTTTAGAATGAGTTGAAGGCGCGTTTCAGGTAAATCGCTGGCGATGGGAGTAGATTGTGGCTTGAGAGTGCCGAATAAACTAGTAACATTAACCTGTGGCTCGACATCGCTTTCATTGGGATTCTTGATAGTGACACTTGAGGTTCTTTCTTCAAGCTGAGGCCGGAATAGCACTGTGTAGTCAGCATAGGAAAGCCCTGCAAGACATGCAGCGGTGATGATTACTATCCCGAATGAGGGCAGCGCTGCTAACAGTCCTTTAGGCATTGCCATCACTCCTTATTCCGAATAAGAAATTAGCCATTGTACCTGCAGAGGAGACTACGGTGTACCTGTTTATGATGCTGGCACTTCGATTTTCACGGGGATACTGATAGTGCTCCTCGTCACTTCAATCACTGGAATTTCGATTAACTGACTATCAAAAACCCAGTTTTTATAGGCATCGTTAAATTTTTTGTATCTTAGTGAAGCGTGAATAGTGATAGGCCCCTTAGTATGCCCAGGAAGATCAAAATGCTCAGTGACGATATCAGTTTTCCCCGCAGCGATAGCATTTTTGTAGGAATCGCCAACCGTATTAAATAGATCGTGTTTCCATACCGCTTTCCCGTGTCTATCAACAGGGGATGTTTTATATATGGCCTTTGAGTTTTTTGGTGTTTCTTCGCTTCCTGATTCATAGAGGATCTCTCCAGTCGAGTCAACGACCTGGAAGTGTAGCCAAGCCACTTGTATATCGGTCGTTCCTCCTGGGAAGTTATGTCCTACTCCTGTGTTAGAAACCGCGACGTCAATATGGGCGGGCTTTCCAGCATAGAAGTGCATTAGGCTTTCGCTATGCTTTAATGATGCAGCCTGAAGTGAGGAGGAATAATTAAGTAACGAGTTTCCTTTTGGTGGTTCAAGGGTGATTCGTATCTTATTGCTCTGCAGAAAGCGTGTAACATTGGCAAGTTGTTTATCGAGCCCAAAATAGGTAGGTATTACCGTATTGGCTGCGGCAAAATGATGAGAGGTAATCAAGCCATCTTCACCTGCGGAAGGATCGTTGGAAGGAACCTTTCGCATATGGCAATCTTGGCAAGTAGTAACCGAGTCAGCAGAGAAGTTTTCACTGGCGTGCCCAGAGTAAGGGCTTTCCAGCCATGCAGAGTATTCATCCTGCATTTTTACCCAACCCCAATCATTCATGGTTTTATCCATGTACTGTGCATGACAAGTTGCGCAAGATGCAGGTTGGGCAGTAATTGAGTTGTTGAAAAAAGCCTTGTGTTTACTGGGCGATGCTTGAATTAAAAAACCAGCAAGCCGTTCGGCCAAGCGATTATTTGTATTTAACAATGCTGAATTTTGAATAGGTGTGTAGTGGTAGCTGCCAACACCCTCGGTGTGATTGATTGCGCTTACGCTGTGGCAGGATAAGCAACTAATACCTTCATTGAACGCGACCGTATCAGGTGTTCCTCCGTGTACGCCGCCCTCTGTAAGCTGGCCGGATAAGAGTGCTGGCGGAGAGTGGCAGCCCTCGCAGTATCGAGTGCTCTCGATGCCTTTTGTTTTCTCGAGTAAGTTTACATTTTTAACGTAGGATGGGTCGGCAGCAGCGAACCTGTGGGCCGACTGGCTCCATTGTTTAAATATATCGGTGTGGCAAGACGAGCACTTTTCAGATTGGGTGATCAGGTCGATAGGAATGAATGCGTTGTCCGGGGTTGACGATTCACTGGGGGCAAAGGGATTTTCGCCATAAGTATAGTTGTATTCACGTTGAATCTTAGATGTGAAAGAATCCATTTTCGGGGGTAGAAACATTACGGCAACCAGACTGGCTAGAATAGTGGCTATCGCGGGGAGTTTAAGAGCCGACCCGAGCGTAGGTATTGCGAGTTGGGGCGGCTGTTTTTTTGCGAGTTTGTTTATGCTTTTTCGACTGGACAAAAAATGTGCTACGAAACAGCTAACAAAGAAAAGTGATGAGCTTAGGTGTAAATAGGTAGAAGAACTTGAATTGCCAAGTTCGTATCTTGATGGAAGCAGTAATTTGATGCCCGAGTACAAGCAAATAACGACAACTATTGTTGAAAGTACACCTGTAAAAAAGGCAGCGTTGCGACGACTTTTCAGGGTTCTATTGACATGAAAGTAGAGATAGATTGTGACGGCTAGCAGGAAATACAGCGAAACTGACAAGTGAAAAACAAGCAGGATCTCTGTGTAGATTTTCTCGGTTAACCAGAACTGGCTATAGAGTAGTATACCGCTGACCAGTCCTGTGAATAGAGAAATCGGTAGGGCATTGGCTAGCGTTTGTTCTAGTCGATGGTTGCTCATTTGTTCCCAAATTCAGTTTTTAATTTTTTTATAAACGGTCTTGCAGGGTCATCACCCGTTGCCAAAATCAGTTCGGCTGCGGCAAGGCGTGTAGAAAAAGTTAAGTTAGTATTAAGGCCTATATCAGTTAACAGGGCGCTGGATAAGTTGTTTGGCTTGTGCGCAATCAAAGTGTTAACAATACTTTCAGATATCGCTATAGGAGGGTTTCTGGCTAGAGTGCCAATTGCAATCTGCGCCCCCGATGGAGCAGTCTCGTTGATAAAGGTTGCGAGTAAAATGGCATATTTTTCTGCATCAAGCTCCCAGTTGTACAGCCAGCTGGGGTAGTGTTTGGCGACATCGTCGGCGTGTCTAGTGACCCAGTGTTCGATATCAGTGTTTGCACAAAGCCTTAGCAAGACGGATAACTGACGGTTGGTTAGCGCGCCGCCATCGAAAAATGCTTCTAGATTGCAGCTTGACCGTGATGTTCTCTGCCTAGTATTGGGTAAAGGCTTGGCTGTCTTATTAATAATGGGAGTTCCGTTCAGCTTCTGAATCGCGGCTCTTGCCTCTAAGGCAATAGCCTTATTCGCATCAAATGCCAGAGCTTGTAATGCACCTGCAGCATCTTTATGTTTTAGTTCCCCTAGTGCTTGAATGGCCGCAATAGCGATAGGGGTGTTGTTACCCGTAGCCAGTGATGACAGTCGCTTAATGGGTCTCTTAGACCTCGATTTAGCCAGTGCCGAAATGGCACATAGCCCCTTGGTATTGCCGTAGGCATTTAGTTGTCGAGTAAGTGCTGTAGTAAGGGCTCTTTTTTGTCGGATAAAAGATTCCTCTCTAATAAAAACGTGCTCAATAATACCCAAAATTTTGCATGCAGTATCATCGTCTGACGTAATTGTAAGGCGAAAAATATCGTTAACAAAGGCATCAAAATTGTTTTGAAGCACTATATTTGCTGCAGCAATGGCTATATCGGCTTGGTCTGAAAGGGCTAGTTGAATGAGTGCATGAAGCAAACCTTTCTGATCGATGCGATTCATAAATTGAAGTGAAAATAGTTTGTCTTCCCTTGTCCAGGCTCGATAAGAGGCCTGTAGCTGCTCATAGCTTGCAGGCTGATTTTCAAAAAGCATCAGCGCTTTGAACTGCAAAAAGGTCAGAGCAATCACACTTTGTTCAGCGGCGCTGTGTAGCCTGGGCACTGAGTTGGAATATCGACTGGACAAAAACCCGGTGTAATGGCTTGCGTCAGGTTTATTTTTGGATTGAGTGCGAGGGGTGTGATTGATAAGCAGTTGAGGGTAATCATTGTTATTGCTAATGATTACGTCATCGTCACCATCATTATCTATGTCCACATTGATCAAGCTGCGGCTGCTGGCAACACGGTTAATTGAATGTTCTATGCTACGGTAAGAGTCTTGTAGCTTACCGTTAATATTAATAAGCCAGAGGTTGGGCTGCGCTAACGAAAGAGCATCGCTGTCCTGATCTGGCAGCATATAGCCAGAGGTGGTGAGCAGGTCGGCTTTGCCATCACCATTGCTATCAAAAACTGCCGTACTAAATTTTTCGTAGGCATAAGGTTTGTTGCTGGGCCTGATGATTTCGGTGGAGATATCCTCATACTGCTGGCCGATTAGCGAGAAGACAGCCAGCGCCTGTGTAGCGGCACCACTAAAAATCAATTCAGCTACAGCGTCTCCATCAATATCCCCTGCCGTTAGAGAGTGATAGTTTTTAGGAAACGGGTAAAGCTTATGGTCTATTGCCTCTTCAAAATATTGCCCGGCCTGGTTAATAAATAATTTTGAGAAAGAGCCTTCTCTGTTACCCACAAAAAGATCAATGAAGCCATCGTGATTAATATCATGCCATGTCGCAAAAACACTGCGTCCATCGTGGTTTGCAACACCCAAAGCTTTGGCTTGTTCCGTAAAAACCAGGTTGCCTTGATTAATATATAGGGAGTTACTCTGAGGCTTGAAAAAATTGGCCCGAAAGTTTTCATCCAGAACGACGTGATGGCCACTAGAGGTCTCATATTTAGGCTTATAGTGTGAGTAGTCGATGAAATTTGCGATATAAATATCCACCAGACCATCATTGTTGAAATCGCCCAAGCTGGCCGTAGTTGACCAGGCACTAGTGTTGCCTAGCTGAGACTTCTTGAATTCTCCATTACCATCATTTTCGTACACATAATTTGGGCCGAGAGTGGTGATAATAATATCTTCATCGCCATCATTATCGAGATCGGCAGCAGCGCAGCCCATACCTTGCTGCACATCATCGAGTTTAGACGTTTCTGAAACGTCTTCGAAATAGCCGTTTTGACTATTTCTGTATAATCTGTGGCCAGAGGCTTTCGCCCACCAGGATTTCTTTCCGTAATACTTGTGCGCACCACTGCCACCAACAAAAAGCAGATCAATCCAGCCATCGTTATTGAAATCCAGGGCGCAGACACCCGCGCCAAAAAGTTCATGCAGGCCATTAATGCGCTTGCTACGCTCCCTGTGACTGTGGTTGATGCCGCGAATAAAAGTTTCATCAGTAAAGCGTAACAAAGGTGTCGCTGTCGTATTAAGATGCGGGGCTGCTACGGGTTGGCTTAATTGTATCGCTGGTGGTGTTAGTGCAATGGCTATAAATAAAAAACTTGCCCCAAGAGATACAGAGAGGCCCATGATGCGGGTGTAGATCCTGCAGTTGCGCGACCGGCTAGCCTCCATATGTGTAAGTTCATCCTGAAAAGCAAAAAAAATTTGACAGTTGATTAAGCGGCGCATATCTTAGCAGCCTTCTATAGCTTTATCACGTTAGTACTGATGTCCTTTGGTGTATGAAGTTGGTATTTTTTTTCTGTTTTTGCTCGTGGCAAAGGCGGTGAAACAACAGTAAACAGGCGAAGGCCCGTTTTTAAAAGGATTTTCAGGGATGAGTTTAAGCGCAATTTTTGGGTCCTCCTTTAGTCAATACTTCGCAAATAAAAAAAACGTCGGTCTATTTAAAAAGCTAAAGCCTGTCGGTTTATTGGGCTTGTTTTTGTCTGCGCAGCTTGCAAACTCTGCCGAGTTTACGGTTTATGGCCCAGAGCCCTTTTCCCGTCAAAGCGGCTCTCCAGTACCAGAAAATAGGGCGTTATCGGGTAGCTACCCAAATACCAGCTATACTTTAAAAATTTATAACGGCGGTATTACGGACGACGAAAATACCGGTGAAATGGTGAGCGCAAGTACGGTCAGTTTTAATGGCGAGATAATTGCGAACACCTCAAATTTCAACCAAAACGTAAGCCTACTAGAAGCACCTGTAACGCTTCTTTCAGATCAAGATAATGCGTTGGATGTTGAGCTGTGGGGTAAGCCCAGCGGATTAATTACCGTGGTTATTGTAGGTCTTGATAATGATTTGCCTGTCATTACAGCAAGCTTGCAGCCTCTGCCCAATGGGGCTGGTTGGAATCATCAGCAAACCCAGGTGGTGTTCAATTGTTCAGATGCCATTAGCGGCATAGCGTCCTGCGCCGATCCCATCGCCGTCTTGCAAGACGGCGCCAATCAGACTTTTAGCGGTACCGCTGTTGATAATGCCGGTAATACCGCCGCTATTACCGCCACCGTGCATTTAGATAGCACGGCACCCACGTTAACGTATCAGCTGACCCCCTCAGCTAATACAGCAGGCTGGCACGCGCAGGCTGTCACGATTGATTACACTTGTACTGACACCCTGAGTGGAGTAGCCAATTGTCCCGCATCAACTCTGGTGAGTACGGAAGGTGCAGCTCAGCAAATCTCCGCACTTGCAGAAGATATTGCAGGCAATACCATCAGTGAAAATATCCTCCTGAATATTGACCTCACCTTACCCGATATTTCAATGGTTAAAGCCCCGGCCCCAAATGTAGCGGGTTGGAACAACACCGCCGTGACCGTCAGCTATACCTGTACGGATGCCATCAGTGGTGTGGAGGTTTGCCCACCCGATGCACCAGTTACTGAAGAGGGTGAAGTCACCATAACCGGTAGCGCATCTGATTACGCTGGAAACACCGCATCGGCATTAAGCGAGGTGAAAATTGATAACACAGCACCTGACCTAAGTGTCGCGTTATCAGCTGTTGCCAATAGCAATGGCTGGCATAATCAACCAGTCACTTTATCGTATGCCTGTAGTGATATACTCAGTGGTATGGCCATCTGTCCGCCTAATCAGCTGATCAGCGGCAGTGGCGCTAACCAGCAGATCACCGCAACAGCAGAGGATATTGCTGGCAATATTCAGTCTATAAGCACTGCGATCAACATTGATCTCGAAGCCCCTTCCATTGCCTTTGTAAATCCGCTTGATGGCGGTGCTGTCAGCACCTACCAACCCACTATTTCATTGGCCGTGGCCGATAATCTGAACCTGGATGACAGTTCGCTACAACTTACTGTTAACGGCGCCAGCCCTGCAGTTGGCTGCACTGTGTCTGGTGGCACGGGCAGTTGCAGCTTTAGTGCAGACCTGCCTTCCAGCTCAGTATCCCTTGAGGCGAGGATTGCCGATTTGGCAGGCAATGTTACGCAAGCCGTGATCGCAGTGACGGTAGATACCGATGCCGATGGCATCCATAACGATATTGACCAGTGTGCCGGTACCCCAGCAGGTGAAACTGCAGACAGTAACGGCTGCGGTTACTCCCAGCGCGATGACGACAATGATGGAGTGGGTAATGCCCTCGATCAGTGTCAGGCAACACCCGCAGGTGAAGCAGTTGATGCCACTGGCTGCCCAGTCAATCAAGACCTTGATAACGATGGCGTTTTAGATAACGTTGACCAATGCCTCGCCACCCAGCCGGGCATCCCGGTAGCGGAAGATGGCTGTGATCCCTCACAGCGAGACACTGACGCTGATGGCGTACTGGATATTAACGATGCCTTCCCCAATGATGCGAACGAAACTGCTGACCTGGACGGCGATGGTATTGGTGATAATGCCGACACCGATCGTGATGGCGATGGTGTACTTAATGCCGATGATTTGTTCCCTAATGACAGCGGTGAGAGCGCCGACCTCGACGGCGATGGCATTGGCGACAATGCTGACCCCGATAAGGACGGCGACGGTGTACCCAATGACCAGGATGCCTTTCCAGAAGACAGTGCCAGCTCAGCCTTGCCCGTCATTACAATCGATACACCCGCCACGCTGACCACAGTCGGCGCCACTCCGGTTCACATCACCGGCACTGCCGAGGGTGAGCCGGTCTCACTGTCGGTCAACGGTGCGCAAATAACTGCCGCTGACGGCACCTTTCAGGCCGATGTTTCGCTGGAAGAAGGCCATAACACCATTGTCGCTCGCATGGTTAATGCCGAGGGCGTTATCTCTACAGCATCGATTTCGGTCTCGCTGGATTTAACGCCACCCTATCTCACCATTGAATCCCACACCGATGGGCAGGTAGTGCATAACAGTACCGTTACCATTACCGGGCTGGTCAACGACATCGTGCGCGGCACCATTGAAGAAGACCAGGCCAGCGTCAGTGTCAATGGTGTTACTGCCTCTATTAGCAATCGCAGCTATATGGCGGAGAATATTCCCCTGCAAAGCGGTGAAAACACCATTACGGTGCAAGGTGTTGACCAGGTGGGCAATAGCAGTGACTACAGCATTAGTCTCAATTATCAGCCCTTGGTTGGGCGTCACCTGGAGCTTGTTGGCGGACAAAACCAAACGGCCCCGATCAACGGTAACTTACCCCAGCCCATCAGCCTTAAAGTCTTGGACGATGCCAATCAGCCAGTGGTCAATAAAAACGTGGTGTTCCGTGTCATTCAGGGTTCTGGTGTGGTTGGCCTCGACTCGGCGCTGGAAGGCCAGGGCTATCTGGCCCAAACTGACAGCAACGGCATTGCCGCCACTCAGATGCGCTTGGGCCAGCGCGCCGGCATCGGCAACCACAAAGTGCGCGCTCGCGTTGTTGGTTGGGACGATGAAATTATTTTTTACGCCTCCGCCACACCGGCTCTCGGCAATAAGCTCAGTGTTAACTCCGGCAATAACCAGCGGGGCTCCGTCCACCAACCGCTGCCCGCGCCCTTTGTCGTCGCAGTTACCGATGAGGGTGCCAATACCGTGCAGGGTGCGCGCGTGCGCTTTGACATCGCCTCGGGTAGTGGACACTTTTTGACGGACGAACAGAGTAATGTTCAAACGCTTGAACGCATTACCGATAGCGATGGCCGCGCCAGTGTCCAGCTCAGCCTGGGTGGCGTGACCGGTCTTGACAAGCAGCGTGTCACGGCCACCTTACTTGATGCCCAGCCCGATAGTAGTGGCAATACACCCGTTATTACCGCCGGTTTTACCGCCAGCGGCTTTGTCCCCGGTGACCCCGGTGATACCCGTATTTCCGGCGTGGTGCTCGACAATCAAGACAAGCCCTTACCCGGCGTCACCATCCGTGTCGATGGCACCACCCGCCAAAGTGTCAGTGATGCCGAGGGCCAGTTCACCATTGACAACGCCCCCGTTGGCCCCGTGCATTTAATTGCCGATGGTTCAACCACCACCGCCGAGGGCGAATTCCCGGCCCTGAGCTACAACATTGTCACCGTCTCCGGTGTTGACAACCCGCTCTCTGCACCCATCTACATGGTCAAGCTGAATATGGAAACGGCAAAGTGGGCTGGGGCTGAAGATGTTGTGATCACGCTACCCGAGGTGCCCGGCTTTAAACTCGAAATCCCCGCCGGTTCCGTCACCTTCCCCGATGGCTCTACTGAAGGCTTTGTCTCCGTTACCGCCGTCAACAGCTCCAAAGTGCCGATGGCCCCGCCCAACGGCATGCAGCCGCAGTTTATTGTCACCATTCAGCCCACCGGTGCCCTGTTCGATGCACCAGCCAAGCTGACCCTGCCCAATGTGGACGGACACAAAGCCGGTGCCCAGGTGGAAATGTTCTCTTACGACCACGACCTTGAGGAGTTTGTCGCCATCGGCCTGGGCACGGTGAGCAAAAATGCCACTACTATAACTACCAATCCCGGTGTCGGTGTGGTCAAGGCCGGTTGGCATTGTGGGGCGCAGCCTGGGGGCGATGGTTGTTGTGAGGGTGGCGGGGATTGTGGCTACTGCTACGACAAAACGGGTGATTGCCCCTCGAATTGTGAGCTGGCGAAAGACCGGCCTGCAGAAGAGCAAGTGCTGGGTAACTGCCAGACAGAACTGTGTGGCGGGTCGGAAGATAATAACGCAGATGTGCCAGAAGATGACTGCGGTATTTGTGCAGATGGTAAGCCTGCTGTTGATGAAGACAAGCCCTTGCCTGCCGAAAAACAAAAACCGGATGATTGTAAAGAGCTGTTGTGTGGTGACAATTTTAATCCGGTTGATGAGACGGCAGCACTTCAAGCGAGTGAGCCTTGTAAACTGTGTAGTGAGGGTGAGTTAGACAATGCTCCCGATAAAACTGCTTGTAGTGGCGACACACCCGAAACAGAATGTTACACCTGCAAGGAGGGCGCTTGCGGGAATCAGTGTGAGCCTAGTAATGTTACACATACAGTCTCCTCGACTGCACCTGACTACGTATTAAATGCAGTAACGAAGTTTGCTTCTGCAGCCAGCAGCAGTCCTATATTTAGTGTTAGTTTGGCACCTTCTTTTGATGCAAAAGAAACATTTGGTGAAGAATGCTGTAAAAGTTGTTTAGAACCAGGAGTGAAGGCGTACAGTAAATTTCATGGTAGCGTAGGCCTAAAAGGCACCTTTCAGGCAACTATTCCCGGAGTAGGTATAGTGAAGAAATTCCCCGACAAGCCTATAGCGGGAGGTCTTGTTGTGTCAGGGTCTGTATTTTTAACTGCTGCAGGAGGAAAAGGTAGTTTTAAATCAGGAGGGGGCTTTGATTATAAAGAGAGTCTTTGTGATGGGGGTGATTGTGGTTCCATAACGTTGGGGACAAATCTCAACGTTGCTGTAGGCCTTTTTGTCGAAGGTAGTGTGTCGTTAAAATCTTGCGGAGAAAAAAATTGTCCTAATCTTGTGGCTGTTGAGGTAGAAGGGAGTATTGCTCTTCAGGCGTCTGGAGACGTGGGAACCAAGGGGTATTCAAGTGAGTGCGATAAGGAAGGGTGCTGGGGTTTAGATGTGAATAATATTGAAGGTGTGGTTACGGCTATGGCCTCTTTTGAGGTGTTTTTTAAAAAGTATGCTTTTTCATACGAGGAGCACACTGTGTTTTATGAGGGTGGTAGTTTCGGGCTAGGCTGTAATTAAGGTGTTATATGGAGATTAAAATTAAATTAATTGGCCTATTTTTTTGTCTGTTTGCAGTTGAGATATGCTCTAAAGAGCTTTGTTTGCAAGCTTCTAGAGGGGATGGTTTTGTTGTTGGGTTGTCACAAGCGGCTGATGCTTTAGTTGCTGATGCTGTGTTTGATAAGTATATGGAGTATGCAAAAACTAATGACTTTCTGAGTATTAAGGAAATGTATTCTAAAGAAGATGGGAGTATGGAGTATTTTATGAGCTCACCAATACCGATGGCAGAAAAATTCTCCAATTATAAAGACATTAAGAGCATTGATAAGGAGGCTGTTTTTAAGTGGGGGCAGTATACAGTTCTTCTTCATAGGTATGTTTATGGTGCGCATGCGATATCCCTAGGCACGATGTTTGAGTGTCGATCTCAGTGTTTCCTTAGTAATGTTTTTGAGAGGCCTGACGATAATGTGGATATGCTGTCTTGGTTTTTGATGGATTTTTCTTCTGGGCTAAATCGTGTGTCGTGCCCAGAAGATAGAAAAATTGTATCCATTTACCCCAATAAAAATATTAGTAAAAAAAATCCAATTTCTATTTATCTGGTTTCTGATTTCAGTGCTGATGGTCTGGTAGACCTTAGCGGAGCCCTCTCTGCCAAACAACTCGGCTGTATAAATCAAATGAAAGCCTTGGGGGGGGGTAAGGCAGATATGGAAGTATTTTTACAGCAATGCACTGAAAATATTGATATGGGAACCATGTATCCTGTGATAGTGAAGGAGGGTGATACCCTGGTTAAAAAACATATAGATATTGATATTTTTTCTCGATTAATAAGTGGTGAGAAGGCGGTAAAGTACGTAGGCGATATAAAGTATAAGCAATGGGATGTTGTTGTTGTTGTAGTTGAGGATATCGACAATAGAAAGTATCTGCTAGCCATTCCCTTCACTGACCGAGGGGCATTGGTGGTTATTGATTGGGGTTTTTTTGGCACGAGTGCCGGCTTTCTGATGACCATGCCTGCTTTTGGTGAGTATGTTTTTGGAGGTTTTAGTAGTGAAGAAAAATAATGCTTCTGATTTTGTTGTGGTTAAAAGTGGTAGAAAGAGCGGGTTGTTATTGATCTTGGTGTCGTTGGCTTTTTTTATATTGCCTGAGTTTTACTACTCCCTTCTATTTGGTCATGATATTCCTCTACTGGTTGGCTGGGTGGTGACGGGATTGGCGGGGCTTGTTTTTGTTGTTGCTGTGGTCAAAATACTTAAGAATAGCAAGTATGTTTTTTTGATAAGCCGTGATCGAGCTAGGCAATCATTTACAGGGAATAGTGCGTATGATTTTGATATAGCTCTTGAAGATATCGTTGGTGTTGAGGTTGCTGGGCCGCCTATAAATACCGACCAGATAAACTATTATATAATGCTTGAAGATGGTCAGAGGCATGAGATAGTTATGATTAACGGCAGTTCACCAAAGACTATAGTAAAAGCAATAAAAGAGCGATTGGGTTTGTAATTGCTTGAGATAGGGGCGTATAAAATGGATAGAACAAGTGCCGACTGTTGAATTATTTAAAGAATTGTTTGGTAGTGCGCTTGCAAAAGCGCTGATTATGTTTCATCTGTGCTCCTGTGCTGGCCTTGGGAATGCGGGGGAAACTGATTATTTTTGGGAGTTTGAAGAGGTCTTGACGCAGCTCTCAGAAATGAAGGGGGAGATTTCTGCTAACAAAAAAGAAATCGCCAAACTAAAAGAAGTCCTTCTTGAGACCAAAGGAGATGTTCGTGGCCCTCTACAAAAGAGAGTTCCGGTTTCTTTCTTGAATGCTCTGGGTGGCAAGTCGGTAAAAGTAGGTATTGTAGAGTTTGCCGATTTCCAGTGTCCCTACTGTGCTCGGCATTTTAAAAACACACTGCCTTTGATCAAGTCTAATTATGTCGACCAAGGCAAGGTGGCGTACTTTTCGCGACAGTTTCCCTTGAGTTTTCACAGCCAGGCCAGAGCGGCGAGTTCGGCGGTAATTTGCGGGGGCGAACAAAATAAGTTTTGGGAGATGCATAGCTATTTGTTTGAGAATAGTCGCAGTATAAGCCCTGATCTTATTCAAGCTAGTGTGGCTAACCTGTCTTTGAATCAAAAAACTTTTAGTCGTTGTCTTGTTGCCCCTAAAACGGGGGCGCAGATCGAGCAAGATCTTTTGCTTGGTCAAAGCCTAGGGGTAACCGGTACCCCGAAATTTTTTATTGGTCGAATTAAGGGGGAGCAGTTGATTGATCTTGTCCCCTTATCTGGAGCACAACCCTATAGCGCGTTTCAGCGTGTTATTGACAGTTTTTTAAATTAAAGACTGAAACAAAAAAGAAGGGATTCTACGATGTACTGCCGCACAGTCGGAGCCATAGCTTTACTATTCACTGCCATTAGTGGCTTTTCTTCCGCTATTTGGGCAGGAACAAACGCCTCATTAGTATTGGATGAAACCTGTACTGTCAGTATATTGAATCGCACGGTCTATGCCGACGAAAACGGCCGCTTTGCCCTACCAAATGTTCCTTCTTTTATGGGTGAGATTAAAGCAAGGGCTACCTGTATTCGTGATGGCAAAACTGTTTCTGGTGAGACAGCTTATTTCAGCGTTGTAAACAACACGACGATTAATGTTGGGGACTTTTATCTGGCACAGGCAGAAGATACGCCTGCCAGTGTGCGATTTATCAATGGTAGCTCCGTATTGCTATTAGGTGATGAGGCAAGCCAGCAATTGTTTACCGTTTTTACCTATTCTGATGGTCGTGAGGAGTTTGTTTTTGAAGCTCAGGAGGGTGTTAATTACAGTTCTTCAAGTCCAGCCGTAGCTGCCGTCGATAGCGCTGGATTAATAACGGCCATGAGCTCTGGTGTATCCCTTGTCTCGGTACGTAAAGATGGTGTGCTAGCAACCATTACGGTTAATGTTTCTGCCAGTGGTGATATAGACGGCGACGGTATTCCCGACGATATTGAATTGCTCTATGGCCTCGACCCCAATGACCCCGTCGATGCTCTTGAGGATCAAGACGGCGATGGTATATCGGCACTGGATGAGTTTAATCTCGGTACAAGCCCCATCAATCCCGATACCGATGGCGACGGCATTGACGATAATGAGGAAATAGAAGCCGGCGAAGACGGCTTTATCACTAATCCGCTATTAGCTGATACCGATGGCGATGGCCTTAGCGATGCCTTAGAAATCGCTATCGGCTCTGACCCCACTGATATTAACGATGCCAATTACGCAGCCGTTATTACGTCAATAGATGCGACGCCGGATTCCAGTGTTATTTTCTACAATAGCATTGACGGTGTGGGCAGTTTGCAGCTTACGGTGAGTGCCACTTTGGTGGATGGTGCCGTGGTCGATATCACGGGCAAGGGCACCGGCACGGATTATTCTTCTGCAGATTTAAGCATTGCTAACTTTGGTGCCGACGATGGCCGTATTTATGCGGGGCTTGATGGCGTCACTGAAATTACGGTAAGCAATGGCAGTTTTAGCGATACGGTGCAGCTCAGTGTGCTCACTTTTGATCCCACCGCACTGGGTTATATCGAGTTGCCCAATGCCGCCAATAATGTGGCGGTGGAGGGCGCAACCGCTTATGTGGCCACTGCGGGTGGTTTGACGATTGTCGATTTGACGGAGCCACAAGCGCCTGCTGTGATTAGCTCGCTGAGTGTTGCCAGTGGTGCTGTCGATGTCAAAGCCGATAATGGTTATGTCTATTTGGCCACCACTGCAGGTCTCGCGGTGGTGAATGTGCTTGCCCCCGAAACCCCTGTATTGGTGGCTGTGCTGACGAGTGTTGGCCAGGTCAATGACATTGCCATTGAGAATGGCCGTGCTTATTTGGCGACCCAGGACCAGGGCGTGGTGGTGGTCGATATCGCCAACCCGGCAGCGTTGCAAACCCTGGGATCCATCGTTTTAGGCTCGGTTATTCACGCGGTCGATATCGCCGGGCAGATGGCGGTGGCGGTCTCGGGTGATGCCGTTATCGCCCTGGGTGTTAGCAACCCTGCGTCCATTGTCGAGTGGAGCCGGGTGACGGTGAACGCCGCAAAAGAGGTGGCCCTAAAAGATAAGCATGCTTTTCTAGCGGCAGGCAACGGTGACTATTACCCGAGCATTGATTTTACCGACCCTTTAAACCCGGTTTTTAACGCGACACAGCGCACCTTTTTGCCCTCCGATGTAGTGGTGAATGGTGACCATGCCTTTTACAGCGATACGCTTTTCCCCAGTGCTATACCCATTGTCAATATCAAAGATCCCAATAATCCGCTCTATCAGGAGTTGATAGACCTCTCTCAGTATGGCGACAAAGATTGTAATGGTATTGATGCCGATTTTGCCTATGTCTATTGCACTGCGGCTAATCGTCTGTACATCGCCCAATACCGTCAGCCCAGTGATGTGGCGGGTATCGCCCCGACGATTGTTTGGCAAACTCCGGCCCTGGGTACTGAGCTCTTCCAAAACCGCCCCTATCGTGTCAAGGCCGATGTGAATGATGATGTGCGTGTTGCACAAGTCAGTTTTTTTGCCAATGACACTTTAGTACATACCGATGTGACACCGCCCTATACCTTTGTCTATAAAGTGCCGGAAGGCATTACGACGCAAATATTTAAAGTCGAAGCATTGGATTTGGCCAGCAATTTAGCCTCCACGGGTGATCTTGCCTTCAACGTCAGTCCCCTGGCGGCTATCGATGAAGAGTGGTCCGATGTGGTTGTCGATTACTTTGACGAAGACTTGCTGACCTCTAGTGTGGCAATGACTAATGCCACGTTCATTTCCCAGTATAAGCTGGTGACGGCGGGTGATTTGCTGGTAACGGGCGATACTGCGGGCATTGTGGTAGAGCAACTTGAGGTGGGCGGCAATCTGATTGTCGATGGCGCTACGCTGACTATTAACAGTGCGAACGGTATTGAGGTGCTGGGCGATGTGGTGCTGATTAATGGTGCCTCAATCACCGTGCCGAATGCGAATTCCAGTACTCAAGATATTATTGAGCTGGATTTGAATGTTGCGGGACAGGTCAGAATTGATGCTACCTCGGCTATTGATGTTTCGGGCAAAGGCTATCCGCCACGTCAAATTAGTGGGCCAGACTGGAGCGGCACAGCGCGCTATGGCTGCCATGGTGGAATACGAACTAAAGACGGCAGTAGGGACTGTATTTATGGCCGCTATAACGAGGCGCGGTTTGCCGGTAGTTCAGGTTATGAGAGTGGCGCTTCGACTGCCCATGGCGGGGGTGTGGTTAGAATCACCGCGCAATCTGTTGATTTACAGGGCAGTGCGGCAATCAGTGCAAATGGTATTAACGGCTACAATAGTTACGGCGGCGGTGCTGGCGGTAGTATCCATCTTGAAGTTGATTCGTTAACGGGTAGCGGCACCTTGGAGGTACTCGGTGGTGGCGGTACCCATAAAGCGGGTGGCGGTAGAATAAGTGCCTACATCGGCAGTGATACAGGTTTTACGGGCAGTTATTTAACGGGTAATTCTAATGCGGGTAGCGGTACTGCTTTCGTAAAAAGAAGCGGAGATTTATTTGGTGAGTTAATTGTAGATAATTCAAGTGTGACGGCAAATGACTTTAGTACGCCGTTACCCGGTGTGGGTAAACATTCTATTACCAGTGCTTCTCAAGTTGACGTTGGCTTGTGGCGGGTGACGGTCGATGGCACTCCATGGACGGCGACTAGCGCAGAATATCAATGGGGCGTAGATGGTTTTGAGGTGTTGCTGGATGAAGGCAATGAGGCTGGCCAGCGCTACCTGATAGAAAGCAATACTACTAATGAATTATTTATTCGAACAACTGATGATCTTAGTGTATTTACGGGCAAGGATTTAGTAGGGGTTCATGTTTTTGACCGCATTATCGTTCGTAATGGTGGTTGGTTGGATGTAGGGCAGGATCGTATCGTTGTCCTGGAAAGCGGTAACTCAACTATCAGTAATGGCTCGACTGTATCGGGTGATGTACTTCCCCAAAATGTTATTGACCGGGCACTTTCTACGGGCGGAGGTATTGTTACCACCTCGCCGATAAGTGTTTTTGACTTGTCGATTAATGGCTCAGGTGGAGCCAAGATTAAAGCGCCTTCATTGGAGGTGAGAAATAACGCTTCCATTACCGGTGATGGCGAGAAAATAACTATTAGCCTGGAATTGGAAGAACCGTTCACTGTGGCCGGTGATTTTACTCTAACGAATGCCACTTTGACGGTACCCAAAGCGACGAGTTCACCCCGGAAAGTGCATGGTCTGTCTCTGGATGTCGGCGGTACCCTAACGGTCGATGCCGACTCAGTGATTGACCTGGCGGACAAGGGCTATCCCAATAATGACTGGAGTGGCCCTGACTTCAGTAGTGCGATTCGCGAGTCCAGCCACGGTGGCAATCGTCGCCATGAGCAAGGTCGTACCTATGGTCGCTTTGAACGTGCGCGCTTTGCCGGTAGTGCGGGTAATCGCTATAACGACGATTACCCCGGTAGGGGCGGTGGCTTTGTCGAGGTCTTTGCTACCAGCTTGCAGCTCGATGGTCTGATCACTACCGAGGGTGGTAGAGGTGATCACCGTGGTGGTGCCGGTGGCGGTATCCATATCCAAGTCACGACTTTCAGTGGTGGCGTGAGCGGGCAATTACTCGCAACCGGCGGCGATCAGCGTAATACTTCGTCAAGTAATACTTCTTACAGTGCTGGCGCTGGTGGCCGTATCAGTATTTACAGTACCGATGCCAGTGCTTATCTGGGCAGTGCCGGTGCGGCCAGTGGTGCCACAGATGCTGCTGGAGCCGGCACGGTGTACTGGCACAATTTGGGTGAAGCCTACGGTGACATGGTGGTGGATAACGGCGGCAACGCTGCGCCCGAGGGCAGCACACCGATCCGCACCGTGGGTCGGCATACTATTGTTG
>Ga0209121_10000142_pt1 | contig 72286 bp, 73 predicted proteins | sample Cruoilmetagenom3_FD_187292 | JGI IMG/M metagenome (GOLD analysis project Ga0209121, IMG submission 187292) | Oil polluted marine microbial communities from Coal Oil Point, Santa Barbara, California, USA - Sample 3 (SPAdes) (version 2) | ecosystem: Environmental > Aquatic > Marine > Oil seeps ...
CCTGCTCATTCTCCGCGCGAATACGCGCGGATGTTAACAAAACAGGGGGGGCGATTTTAAACGATCATAACCCACCTAAGTGGGTCACTTTTGCATGCCGGTTTACATGCCCGGATGTCACAAAGGGAACATCTCACCCGAATTTTCAGCAATACTTGCAGCTGATGCAGGATAATTCGAACATTTGGTCGAAAGTTACCTGCCCGGAACGGCTCAGCCTCCAGGGCCTGCCTTATGACGATGTCGTGCCTTTCGCCGCCGAGGTCGTTAACCGGTTTCCTGACCGTGTGCTTTGGGGCACCGACTGGTCCCATCCGAACATGAGATCCCACATGCCCGATGACGGGGCGCTGGTTGATTTCATTCCCCAGTTGCCCCCACGCCGACGCTTCAGCAAAAGCTGCTCGTGGACAACCCGATGCGCCTGTACTGGGCGTCATGACAGGAGGAAATCATATGGATATCAACGATTTCGGCCACCATTCACATATCGAAGGAACGACCCTGTTTGACGGTAAAAGGGCCATGAAGGGCTATGCGCTGAACAAGATGTGTTATTCGTTCAACGCGGGTGATGCACGGGCGGCCTATTTGGCCGATCCCGAAGCCTATATGGCGCAGTTTGGTCTGAACGACGCGCAGAAACAGGCCTGTCGTGACGAGAACGTGCTGGCGATGATCGCGGCGGGGGGTAACAGTTATTACTGCGCCAAATTCGCCGGGGTTTTCAAGCTGTCGGTCCAGGATGTGGGTGCGCAGCAGACTGGGATGACGGTCGAAGCCTTCAAGCAAAAACTCGTGGCTCAGGGGAAATAACATGGCACGCATTCTTGGCGGTATCACCACCTCGCACATCCCAGCCGTGGGCAATGCGGTCGCAAACAACCTGCAAGACGCCCTGCATTGGAAGCCGTTCTTTGATGGTTATCCGAAGGTGCACGAATGGCTGGCAGATAACAAACCCGACATCGTGATCAACATCTACAATGATCACGGATTAGGCTTTTTCCTGGATAAAATGCCCACTTTTGCCATCGGCGCGGCGCATGAATACAAGAACGAGGACGAGGGCTGGGGCATCCCACAGCTTGATCCGTTCCCCGGTGCGCCAGAGATGTCCTGGCACATCATCGAAGGCATGGTCGAAGATGAATTCGACATCACGTCCTGTCAGGAATTGGCGGTTGAGCACGGCTTTGTCGTACCGATGCAGCTGTTTTGGCCCGGAGCACCCCACCACCCGGATATGCCCAAGGCAATTCCGATTTCCGCCAATACCGTGCAGCATCCGATCCCGACCATGAACCGCGCCCTTAACTTTGGTAAATCTCTGCGTAAGGCAATCGAAAGCTTTCCCGAGGATCTGAAGGTCGTGGTTCTGGGTGCCGGTGGGCTGAGCCATCAGTTGGACGGCGAACGGGCCGGGTTCATCAACAAGGATTTCGACCAGATGTGCATGGAAAAGATCGTGTCCGCCCCTGAGGAGTTGACCTCGATATCCCGTCATGACCTGGTGCGCCAGGCAGGTGCCCAGGGCACCGAGTTCCTGATGTGGATGATGATGCGCGGCGCATTGGGTGATAATGTAACGGAACTGACCCACAATTATCACATCCCGATTTCGAACACTGGGGCTGGGACCATGTTGCTGGAATGCGAATGAGGCCAGCTGCCGCGTTGTTTAACAATGTTAAGATTTAGGGTTTTAGAGGGTTAATGTTGTTAAACAAAGCTGTTTTGCCGGGTGAACAACATTAACCTTTTGCCTCAAGCGTCTGGCGAAACCCGCGTGGGCTTTGACCCGTCGCCCGCGCAAAGACACGGCTGAAATAGGCCGGATCGGAGAAACCCAGATGAAAGGCGATCTCTTGAATCGATAGGTTCGAAAAGGCCAAGTTTCTTCTGGCTTCGCGGATGAGCCTTTCCTCAATCGCCGCTGATGCCGGCCGCCCCGTCGCTTTGCGCATGACACGGCTCAGATGTGTCGGGGTCACAGCAAGTTTGGCAGCATATTCGGCCACGCCAAGATGGTCGTGGAAATGGCGCTCGACAAGGGCTTCGAACTGGCGTTGCAGGCTGTGATCGGGGCGTGTTTCGGCCCCTTTCAGGTCCGCAATTTCGCGGGCGATCATGCCTGCGAGAAGGGTCGAAAGGTTGCGTAGAATATGTGCGCGGGCAAAGCCCCGGGTCGGGTATTCCGCAAAAATGCGTCGCACCAATATTTTGATATCATGGTTTGATTTTAAGATTTCAGCGCGTGACAGGATGGGGCGCAACCCTTCGCCGTCCCGCAGGGTATCGCCCAAAAGCTTGGATGCCATTGTGACGACCCACCCTTCTGTCCCGGGCTCAAAGCGAAATCCGTGCACCACGCCTTGCGGCATGTTGACCAAAGACCCGGCGCTCAGGGCATGTGTGTGTTCTTCGATCAGCGCCTGCCCGCCGCCCCGATCCAGCACCAAAACCTGATGCAGGCGCGCGTGGCGGTGCGGTTTGAATTCCCAATCATGAACTACCGATCTCGCTTCGATCGTTTCGCAATGCACAACGTCCGGCAGGTCGGCATCTTCACCGAACAGGTTGAATGCTTCAATCTGATTCATGTTCGATATGTACCAGAAAAGGCGAGGTGCATCCATTCAAAACCTCATGCTCTTGGGGCAGGATGAAAATGAAAGAGGAGGAATGTGCCATGAAGACCGCCATGAAGACCGCCATGAAGACCAAGGTCGGCATTATTGGGGGCGGCCCGTCGGGCTTTATGCTCAGCCAACTTCTTGATTCGAAAGGGATCGACAATGTCGTTCTGGAAAAACGCTCGCGGGAGTACGTTTTGGGGCGCATCCGCGCAGGTGTGTTGGAATACGGTTTTGCCGAGTTGATGCGCGAAGCTCAATGTGGCGTGCGAATGGATGCAGAAGGTGAGATCCGCGACGGGTTCTATATTGCTGAAAATAAAGAGAAAATGCGCATTGATCCGGCGGGGCATACTGGTGGGGATTCAGTCGTGGTCTATGGTCAGACAGAATTCACCCGCGACCTGTGTGAATCGCGTGACAAGATGGACGGCAAGGTCATTCACAACGCCGAGGACGTGACGCTGCATGATATCGACAGCGACGCGCCCTATCTGACCTATCGAAATGGTGACGAAATCATTCGTATCGATTGCGATTTCATCATTGGCGCCGATGGTTTCCATGGGGTGGGACGCAAGTCGATCCCCAAGGATGTTCTGAAGGAATACGAAAAGGTCTATCCCTTTGGTTGGCTTGGGGTTTTGTCCCGTACCAAGCCCGTGTCGCCGGAGCTGATCTATGCAAAATCCGAACGTGGTTTTGCGTTGTGTTCGCTGCGCAGCCAGGTGTTGTCACGGTATTATATCCAGGTTCCGCTGACCGACAGCGTTGACGACTGGTCGGACGATGCGTTTTGGGATGAGCTGAAATCACGTTTGCCGGATGAAACTGCGGCCCAGTTGGAAACGGGCCCCTCAATCGAAAAATCCATTGGGCCGTTGCGCAGTTTCGTCGCAGAACCAATGCGTTACGGAAATATGTTCCTGGCGGGAGACGCTGCCCACATCGTGCCACCCACCAGCGCGCGGGGCCAGAATTCAGCGGCCAGCGATATTTATTATCTGTATCATGGATTGATGGGCCAGTACCTGAAAGGGGATGACACCGGGCTGGATAATTACAGCCAAAAGGCCCTGGCCCGCGTTTGGAAAGCACAGCGTTTCAGCTGGTGGATGACGTCGCGTTTGCACAACTTTCCGGATGCAAATCCCTATGACCATAAGCTGCAACAGGCTGATTTAGAGCGCTTTTTCAGCTCCGAGGCGGCTTTGATGCCGCTGGCAGAAAACTATGTCGGTCTGCCCTTCTAAGGTCCTTGACTTGTGTCATGGCGGGCTGGTTTCCGGTCTGCCACGCTGGCGTCAGAGAAACGCAAGAGGACAGTCATGTATAAGAATATTCTGGTGCCCATCGCCTTGGATCATGGGCGTGACAGCAATGAAGCTCTGAAAATCGCCCGGGTTCTGGCCGACGAAGGGGCAAAAATTACCGCATTGCACGTGATGGAGGAGGTCCCCTCCTATGTCGCGCAGTACCTGCCGGAAGGGCAGATGGAGGCAAACGAGAAAGAGCTGAAAAACCGTCTGATAAGCGAGTTGGCAGGTGTCGCTGGCGTCGAGGTGGCCGTGATCGCCGGACATGCCGGACACACGATCGTGGACTATGCCGCGCATAACGAAATCGACTGTATCGTCGTGGCGTCGCATCGCCCCGGGTTGCAGGACTATTTCCTGGGCTCTACGGCCGCGCGCGTTGTGCGTCATGCTCCCTGTGCGGTGCATGTCAGCCGCTAAGCTGTTGTGAAAGAAGAATAAAGGCGGGCCTTGTGGTCCGCCTTTTGCGTGCCTACATCCTCGTTGTCGCCACATGAGGAGATCCTGCTATGAAATGCCCTCTCGATCAGAGCGAGCTTTTGATGATGGAGCGCCATGGGGTTGAGATCGATTATTGCCCCAGGTGTCGTGGCGTTTGGCTGGACCGGGGCGAGCTGGACAAGATCATCGAACGGGCCACCCCGGCAGTTGAGCTTGCCAACCCCGACCCAGTTCCCACACCTCCGCCCGCGTCACCAACCAGGCAACCGCGCCCGGCACATCAGGCCCAGCATGATGACCGTCATGAGGACTATAAACATGCCAAGCGGTACAAGAAGAAGCGGCGCAAATCCTTTCTGGAAGAAATCTTTGATTTCGACTGACGGGTGCTGGCCTTTCGCCCTCAGGGTGCTAGGCTGATCCTGCGCGAGCCCAATGCCAGCGGAGAGACCCATGCCCGTCATCAAGAAAGACGCCGACCTTCAAACCGTCATCACCACCTATGAAGTCACCCCCGGCACCTGCCAGGATTTGATGGAAGAGCTGAAGTCGGCTTGCAACGTCTATATCTCGAAGCAACCCGGGTTCATCGGCGCGGCCATGCATGTGAACGACGCCCAGACGCGCATTGCGAGTTACGCCCAGTGGAAGACGCGTGACGACTTTATGTCTGTGCTTCGATCCGACGCAATGCGGGAATATAACCGAAAATTCAACGAGTTATCGAAGAGCTTTGCACCCGTCATGTATGACGTAGTGATGGTGTCCGACTGATGTCCGAGCTGCCGGTCGTCGGCGCGCAGCTATCGGTTCTGGACCTTGGGCGACATCGTGATTGGCTGTTTGAAAAGAACCGCGATCTAGAGCTGCCTGAATTTTGCATGGCCGACATTCTGGCCAATGCGGGTCCCTTCATCGACATGGCCAAAAAGGCGTTGGACGGCTGGCACGGGCGGCTGGGCATTCATGGGCCATTTGCGGGGTTTGAACTGGACGTGAAAGATCGCGATCTGCGCCCCATCGTACAGCGCCGCATCGACCAGGCACTGGACGTTTGCACCGCGCTGGGGGCTGTGCAGATGGTACTGCATTCACCTTATGATCGCTGGGACCAATGCAATCTGGACAACACGGATCATGGGCGCGAGAAACGAATTTCCGCGGTGCTGGAGACCATGGCGCCGGGGCTGAAACGGGCCGAAGCCTTGGGCGTTCAGATCGTGTTGGAGAACATCAGGGACACAGATCCCGCCGACCGTCTGGCCGTGGTTCAGGCGGCGGATACGTCGGCTTTGGCGCTGTCGGTCGACACGGGGCATGCCCATTGGGCGCACTGTGTGGACGGGGCGCCGCCGGTTGATCGGTTTGTGACCTCGGCGGGCGAAAAGCTGGGCCATGTGCATCTGCAAGACACGGATGGTTGGGCCGATCGACACTGGGCCTTGGGCGAAGGCAATATCGTCTGGCCTGCGGTTTTCAAGGCGTTGTCACGTCTGGACGTACAGCCGCATTTGCTTGTCGAAATCAACGATTTCGACAAGGTCGAAGACAGTGTTGCCCATTTGGAGGCTTTGGGTTTGGCGCAGTAACCTACTGTTCTTTTGTGGGTTTCTTGCGAATGGCTCGTGCCGGCACAATGCGACCCTGCCTTTGGTTAATCACGCCAACGCGAATGTCCAGACGCCCATTACCCCGGCCCGGAACACAATATCGTTGTCGATGACAAAGGCGTGTTGCGCCGGGGTGCCCAGCTTTTTCAGATATGACCGCGCAGCGATGCTGAGCTCGGATACCCAGATCATGTGCCCCCAGAACCGATAGATCCGGCGGCGGAATGGGTTGGCCGTCTTGGTGAATTAGGCATAGCAGAACAGGCCGAGGCAGACGAAAAAGGCCAACGCCGAGCTGAGGTCGAAGGCGGGTGAGATCGCGATGCCAAGCGCCTCTTGGCTGACGGTTTCGATCGCCATTGTCGGGCTTTCATTGGGGAAGACTGCAACGCCAAAGGCGGACAGGCCTTCGACGGAGGCGATCAGGTCGTCCGACAGCCATTCGCCGCTGTCTTTGCGATAGCCGCGGCAGGAAATCAGAAAAACTGGGATGGCGCAGAGCAAGCCGACATAGACATCCCGCAGGGTGGTGTGGAAGAAATCCGAGACCGAAGGTTGGATGCCGCTGTGGCTCAGCTGTCCGCCGATCACCAGAAGCCGTGGAAAAACCCCTCCAAGCAGGCCCAGGGCCGTGCGAACTCGGTGATTGGAAGGGACCATCTTGTCCCGTTTCCGGGGCTTCAGCATGCCTGAATTCCTTGTTGGTCAATCCGGGTAGGGTAGCCGGGTTGGGGTCGAATTCCAGAGATTTGTGCGCTGTGTCGCATGGTTACATAGATGAAATTCTGGTAAAGTGATCTTAGGAAATTGGAGGGGTATCATGCGGTTAATGAAGGTATTGGCAATTGCAACGGCTGCGTTGGCGGCTGCTCCGGTGGCCCTGTCCGCACAGGATTTGATTGGCTCTTATGTGGCCTATATCGGTCAACAGGATCTGTATAATTCCAAAGGTGCGCGTTTGAGCGCCCCGTGGCAGGTGTTGCGTCAGGATCGTGCGAATTACCATCGGTTCGGGATCAGTCAGCCCGGCGATGAATGGGATCCGTTCTTTGGCGTGATCGACAATCGGGCAGCGATGGAGCGCATGATCATGAATGGCTATATCAACCCACAGGCTGCTCGTGATGTGATGAACGGCGGCGCCATGGTGACTGTTGAAATTTACGGTCGTGGCAACACGGGCACGTCGGTGAATGTGGATGTCTATCGCTGACGGGTTTTCACCAGATACAGCAGATAGGCCGGGATTTCCCTGAGGAAAGATTTCAGGAAATTCAACGGCTTGGTGCCGCGCAATGGGGGGCTGGACGTCACGGCGTTCAGCCCCAATCGTTTCGCAACCAAGCGCGCGCGGGGCGTGTGATAGGCATCGGTGACGATCAACACGTCACGGTGTCCGGGGGGGAGAAGCGGTATTGAAAACATGATGTTTTCAAGGGTTGTGGTCGAGCGATCTTCAAGCCGAATGGCGCTGTCCGGCACCCCCATGGCGGTGCAGATATCACGCATGATTTCCGCTTGGCTGGGCGGGTTTTCCCCCACTCCGCCTGAGGCAATGATTGCATCCCCGCGCCCGTTCAAAAAGCACCGCGCACCGTGTTCTGCGCGGCGTTTGAGTGTGGGCGAGGGCACGCCTCCGGGCCAGACCGCTGCGCCAAGGATTACAATGGTCGGGCGGGGGGGCATGGGGAGGTCCTTGGCAGGTGTTAACACTGGTTACTCTTCGGGATAGGCGACCCGACACTGTTTCGCCCCGGCCTCGGCCAGACGAAGGGCGGCAGGCAAACGCGCCTTGAAGGCGGCGATCTTGCGGCGTTCTTCGCGAATGTCGATCGAGACCGGGGTTTCCTCGGTCCGATATTCGGTGCGCGGGCAGGGGTATTTCTTGCCCTGTTTGTTGGTGCACACGGCGGGCACGGTATAAGGCACCGTCTGGCGGTGAATGGCATAGCCCCGATCAATATTGCCCTGCGCGGTCGCGATCTTCGACTGCAAGCTGCGGTATTCGGCAGAGGCCCGAGAGATGCACTGTTCCTGAGGCGTTGAACAGGCAGTGATCACAAGGCAGGCGGCAAGGGCGGCAAGGCGTTTCATGGCAAGGGCTTTCGTCGTGGTACAGGCTTGCGCAGCCTAGGGAGCCCATCTGGAATGGCAAGAGGCACATTGTCCTAGCGCTTGCGTCTGCGTCCCGCCCGTTGCCCTGGTTTGCCAGATGAGCTGCGCGCGTTTGGCGCGCTGGCCGCCTCGATTGCGGATTGCCGCGCCAGGGGATCGTTGGCGATGGCCAGTTCGACGGCCTCCAGGCGGTGAACCTCGTCGCGCAGACGGGCGGCTTCTTCGAATTCGAGGTTCTCGGCAGCCTTGCGCATGTCGGTGCGCAGGCCTTCAAGATGCGCCATCAGGTTCGCGCCATGCATCGGTTTATCGACCTTGGTGGTGATGCGGTTCATGTCCGTGTCGCCGTCAAACAAACCGGCCATGACGTCCTGAACATTCTTTTTCACCGTCTCAGGTGTGATGCCGTGTTCAACGTTATAGGCATGTTGACGTTCGCGCCGCCGTTCGGTTTCCTTCATGGCGCGGTCCATCGACCCGGTGACGCGGTCGGCGTACATGATCACGCGCGCTTCGGCATTTCGCGCCGCACGTCCGATGGTTTGCACCAGCGAGGTTTCCGAGCGCAGGAAGCCTTCCTTGTCTGCATCCAGAATGGCAACCAACCCGCATTCGGGGATGTCCAGTCCTTCGCGCAACAGGTTGATGCCGATCAGGACGTCGAACGCGCCAAGTCGCAAATCGCGAAGGATTTCAATGCGTTCCAGGGTGTCGATGTCGCTGTGCATATAACGCACGCGAATGCCCTGTTCGTGCATGTATTCGGTCAGATCCTCGGCCATGCGTTTGGTCAGCGTGGTGACCAGGGTGCGATGGCCGCGTTCGGCGACAAGGCGGACTTCGTCCAGCAGGTCATCGACCTGCATGTCGACCGGGCGGATTTCGATTTCAGGGTCCAACAGGCCCGTCGGGCGGATGATCTGTTCAGCAAACACCCCGCCGGTCTGTTCCAGTTCCCAGGCCGACGGAGTGGCGGACACAAAGACGCTTTGCGAGCGCATTGCGTCCCATTCTTCGAACTTCAGGGGCCGGTTGTCCATGCAGGAGGGCAGGCGGAAGCCGTGTTCGGCAAGGGTGGATTTGCGGCGATAGTCGCCCTTATACATGCCGCCGATTTGCGGCACGGACACATGGGATTCATCCGCGAAAACGATGGCATTGTCGGGGATGTATTCAAACAGCGTGGGGGGCGGTTCACCCGGTGCGCGCCCGGTCAGATAACGGGAATAGTTTTCAATCCCATTGCAATATCCGGCCGCCTCAAGCATTTCCAGATCGAATTTACAGCGTTGTTCCAGCCGTTGTGCTTCGAGCAGCTTGCCGTCGTCTTCGAGCTGTTTCAGGCGCAGGGTCAGTTCCTGTTTGATGCCCTTGATGGCCTGCACAAGCGTCGGTTTCGGCGTGACATAGTGCGAATTTGCATAGACGCGCACTTTGTCATAATTGCCGGTTTTGGCCCCCGTCAGCGTGTCGAATTCCGTAATGCTTTCAAGCTCTTCACCAAAGAAGGACAGGCGCCAGCCGCGGTCTTCGAGGTGGCTGGGCCAGATTTCCAGACTGTCACCGCGCACCCGGAAAGACCCGCGTTGAAACGCGTTGTCGTTGCGTTTGTATTGCTGGGCGACAAGGTCGGTCATGACGGCGCGCTGGTTGTATTCCTTGCCGATTTCCAGATCCTGGGTCATGGCCGTATAGGTTTCCGGCGATCCGATGCCATAGATGCACGAAACCGAAGCGACAATGATCACGTCATCGCGTTCCAGCAGCGACCGGGTGGCCGAGTGGCGCATCCGGTCGATCTGTTCGTTGATCTGGCTTTCCTTTTCAATGAACGTATCAGAGCGGGCGACATAGGCCTCGGGTTGATAATAGTCATAGAAGCTGACGAAATATTCGACCGCGTTTTCCGGGAAAAAGCTCTTCATCTCGCCATACAACTGTGCGGCAAGGGTCTTGTTCGGGGCCAGGATGATGGCGGGTCGTTGGGTTTCCTCGATTACCTTGGCCATCGTAAAGGTCTTGCCAGTGCCGGTTGCGCCCAACAAAACCTGGTCGCGTTCGCCGGCGTTGATGGCCGCCGAAATCTCGGCAATCGCGGTGGGTTGGTCGCCGGCGGGCGTAAACGGGGTGTGCATGATGAACCGCTTGCCGCCTTCCAACTTTGGTCGGGCAACGGGCACTGTCGCGGCAGAGGTCAGGGGGCTGTCGGTCATGGTGATTCCTTTACGCCCCCTTAAGATGGTCTCTTTTTGTTCGCGTGCAAGGGGGCGTGCGGCGTCACGATGGTCTGTGCTGTCAGGGTCTGTGCTGTCAGGGTCTGTCAGCATGGTGGGCCTGCCGGGCGGGTATGACCCGGACCGCAGGGATTGGAAATTTGATCAAAATATTGCATGGCGGGCGTGGGGGCCGTGATGGGAGCTATGAAGATTGATGTTCGAAAGGCCGGGGTCGAGGACGCGCCAGCAATGGCTGGCAAAGAGGGCTGACCTCCCCATATTTCGCGAATTGTGCGACAGAAGCCGCCGGGCTATTTCGTAAGAGAGGACAGGCGCCCCCGGGTGCTTCGGTCCTTGCGGACAGGGCCTCGTCCTTGAGGATGGGGAGGGTTTGGTTGGTGCCTGACCTTCCCCAGAGGCCCGAGAGCTTTGTGACCTGCCGGAAATGGTTAACAACTTCTTACCACTCTAAGGAGAATTAATTTGAATAAAAAACAACCCAAAGTGTATTTTTTTCTTGCGAGGTTGAAACCGTCAGAGTAGCGTTAAGGGGCAAGCAGCAGAACAGACTGTCGATCCTGGCGAACACCCACCCCACCCCTCGCTCCCTTGCCAGTGATCGACAGTCGACCCTGCATTTTGAGATTTTCAGTATGTGATTGTAGATGGTTTTGCCCCGGGTCCGTCCCGGGGCTTTGTTTTTCGTGCCCTGAGGTCTGAGAGGGCTTGCGAAACCGGTGTGGGTTTCGGATAAGGTGGGGCTGAAGTTCGAAGGAGTCTGCCCATGCGCGCCCGTATTTATCAGCCTGCCCGCAATGCCATGTCCTCAGGTCTTGGCAAAACGCGTGTCTGGGTTCTGGAACATGCTGCCGACGCAGCGCGTGAGCTTGATCCGCTGATGGGCTGGACGGGATCGACGGACACGCAAAGCCAGGTGCGTTTGCGGTTTGACAGCAAAGAGGCTGCGATCGCCTATGCGGAAGAACACGGCATCGACGCCCTGGTTTCAGATCCGCACAAGCGCAAACCGGTGATCCGTCCGGGTGGCTATGGCGAGAATTTCGCCACCAATCGACGGACGCCCTGGACCCACTAGCGGGTCCGTTGAAAAAACGCTTTTGAAACGACATCGGGCTGGCAAACGCCGGGGGCTGGCAAACGCTGGCCCTTTTCTTTGGCAGGCCCGGCCTGTGTGTTTGGGGACGGGGGAGGTCTGTGTCGCGGTTTGCCCAGAGATCGCGCATCAATGCGCCCCGCCACCGGCTTTCCAAGACAGTGCGCTAGGCGTTCAGGAAGGCGCGCGCTGCGGCTTCGAATTCCCGTGGTTTTTCGGCATGCAACCAGTGCCCTGCGCCGGGGATCTTGGCCTGTTTGGCCTGCGGGAACAGGCGTTTGATGATGGGGCGGTGGTCGGGCAATACATAATCCGAAACCGCGCCGGACAGAAATAAGGTGGGTCCGTCAAACTGGCCGGACACTGTTGGAAAGCCGGTGATCAGCTCCATGTCGCGTTCCAGAACGTCCAGGTTAAACCGCCACGCGCGCCCTGTAACATCCAGTGATTGCAGCAGAAAGGCGCGCACGTCGCGTTCGGGGATTGCCTGTGTCAAAGCTGCATCGGCATCGGCGCGGGTGTGAATGCCGCTCAGGTCCAGCGTGCGCATGGCGTGGATCAGATGCACCTGCGTGTGGCTATAGGCGACTGGCGCAATGTCTGCGACAACCAGACGGCGCACGCGGGCGGGGGCCTCCAGGGCCAGCACCATGGACCCTTTGCCGCCCATCGAATGGCCGATCACGTCGGCCTGACCGCCGATCGTCTCTACTACCCGGCCCAAATCGCCGGCCAGATCGTGGTAACTGTGCGTTGCCTCCCAACCGCTGGCGCCATGGTTGCGCATGTCGACCGTCACCACGCGGCGCTGATCGGCCAGCCGTTTGGCGATCACGCCCCAGTTGCGCCCTGAGCCATACAGGCCGTGCACGATCAGGATCGGTGGGCGGGTGGCGTCATCGCCAAAGCTTTGCATCTCTAACATGGGTCCTGATTACCTGCTGTGTGTTGAGTGCGAAAGGCCTGTCGTTTAGGGTTCGGCCAAAGGGGGCCCCATGGAGTTGCAGGCACGCGCCGACCGTTTGGCGCATTTGATCGAGGAGCGGCTGGATGTGCGTGGCACCGGGCTTGAGGCCAAGCTGCGCCGCGCCGGGCGCCTGTTGCCCAAGCATATCCGGGCCGAGGCGGGCCTGTTGGTCGAGGCCATGGCCGTTCAGGGGCATCCGAAACTGTCGCGCCAGGTCGATATGGTGCGATTGGCACGGGCGGCGAAGGTGGTCGAAAACTATCTGTTGGACATCAACCCCTGGGATCGCCGTCGTGCCATCGTGCTGAATTGGTTGGCTGTGAATGCCTTTAACCTGCTGGTGATTGGTGCCGTGGGTCTGGCCGTTCTGCTGTGGCGCGGCTTTCTGTGACCCCCAACGCGTCGCGGTAAACTAAGGTCACGGTGACGAAGCTGACAAAAAGCAACAGATACCAGCTGCCCATCTTGGCAAAGCTGACCCAGTCCAGCGTGGCTTGGCCAGTATAGACCCAGGTGCCGGTGTTGGTGCCGATGTTTTCGGCGATCCACAGGAAAAAGCTGGTGAACAGGGCCGCGACGGGCAGTGGCATCCAATAGGTGGCGCCGATCACGAACCAGATGCGGGTGCGGGCAAACAGCACGATCGTGGCGGCGAACAGACCCAATCGGATATCTGGCGCGAAATGATGGGTGAAAAAGTTTGCATATATCGCCGCCGCCAGAACCAACGTCATCCAGTACGGTGGATATGGGGCAAAGCGCATGTCAAAGATGCGGATCACGCGGGCGATATAGCTGCCGACGCTTGCGTACATGAAACCCGAAAACATCGGCACTCCCCACAGCTTTAGCAGCCCGGGTTCCGGATAGGCCCAGCTGCCGGCCTGAACCTTGAACACCTCCATTGCCGTGCCGGTCAGGTGAAACAGCAAAATCACCCGCGCCTCGCGCCATGTTTCCAGGCGCAGCGCCAGAAAGCTGCCCTGTAGGCCAACAGCGTACAGCACCAGTACGTCATAGCGTGCAAGCGCCCAGTCGGGCGACCAAATGGCCTTGCTGACCAAAATTCCCAGCAACATCATGACGCCGAACAGGCAGGCCCAGCCCTGTTTCAGCACAAACATGACAAGTTCGGCCAAGCTGTGGGGCAGGCGGGTGCGCACCGCATCGCCCAATCGGCGTTCAAGGGTGCGGGTTTGCAACGTCGTGGTTTCCATTCCCCCAATCTCTCCAGATTGCACGTCTTGTCCAGCCCGGGATGGCGGGTTATTGTGAACGAGGTTCAGAAATTCGGAGGCGACATGGCTGGGAAACGGGAAGAAAAGCGCGAAGCCTTGCGCCGTGCGTTGATCAATGCGGCCGAACGCCAAATCGTGGCGGGCGGCATGAAATCGGTAAAGGCCCGCGATCTGGCTGGCGAAGTCGGCTGTGCTGTCGGGGCGATTTACAACGTGTTTGACGACCTGACCGCGCTGTTCATGGCGGTGAACGGGCGCACGTTTTTGGCGCTGGGCAAGGCCATTGCGGCCAGCCAGGAGGGCATGGACCAAGCCCACCCGCGCGCCGCCCTGATTGCGATGGGGCAGGCATATCTGGATTTTGCCGCCGCCAACATGAACCTGTGGCGGGCGCTGTTTGACCTGGAAATGCCGGACGATCCCGAGGCGACGGGCTGGTATTTGAAAGAACTGCGCAACCTGTTTTCCTTTATCCAGGCCGCTCTGGTGCGCCTGTGGCCCAATCGCACAGATGATGAGATCGAGATGATGACCCGCGCGCTGTTTTCTTCTGTGCATGGCATGGTGCTGCTGGGGCTGGAAAACCGGTTCTCAGGCGTGCCGCGCGAACGCATCGGTCAGATGATCGCTGCGCTTTTGTCGGAAATCGGAAACGAATAGTTTCTGAACGACGTTCAGCATTCCCTTGAACTGCGTTCAGAAATTCCTATATCCGATTTATGAACGATGTTCACAAAAAGGAGGCGGACATGTTCCGAACTTTGAAGACTTTGTTTGACGGGGCAAATGCCCGGGCCGAAGAACGGGTGCGCGAGACCTATTCGATTGAGCTGATCGACCAGAAAATTCGCGAAGGCACCCAGGGGCTGAAGGCCGCCAAGGCGACTTTGGCCGGGATCACCCAACGCCAGAGATCTGAAGAACGACAGGTGGCGGGGCTGGAGCAGCGGATATCGGATCTTGAAGCCCGGGCACGCGAGGCCTTGAAGACGGATCGCGAAGACCTGGCGGGAGAGGCGGCTGAAGCGATCGCGCAGTTGGAAAACGAACGCGATCAGCGCCGCGCCACGCCGCAAAAGCTGGAAGCCCGGGCGATCCGGTTGCGCGCGAGCGTCGAGGCGGTGAACCGCCGCATCATGGACCTGCGCCAGGGGGCAATCGCCGCCCGTGCGGCGCGGTCCGAGGCCGGCGTGCACCGCGGTCTGACCCGGACCCTGGCCGGACAGGACGCCCTGAGCGAAGCTGAGGAGCTGATCGCTGGTGTGATGACTGAAGATGACCCGTTTGAGCAGAGCCAGATCCTGGCTGAGATCGACGCCGGGTTGGACAAACGCGATGTGGCCGACCGTATGGCGGACGCCGGGTTTGGGGCCGCAACCAAGGCCAGCCGGGACAGTGTTCTGGACCGCCTGAAGGCAAAGAAATAAGGGAGAAGACCAATGTATACGGAAAAGAATGACAACTGGCTGATCATGATGGTGAACGTGGCGGGGGTGCTTGCCGCCTATGTTCTGCTGGCGCTATCGCTGTTCAAATCGGTCGATGTGCCGCTGGCCACCAAGGGCTATTGGGGCATGGGGATCGTGCTGTTGACCCTGTCGCTGATCAACGTGGTGAAATACCGGTTTGATGCGCGCATGGGCGAAGATCGCATTCGAAAGATCGAAGACGCGAAGAACGAGAAGTTGCTGGAGGAGTTCATTGTCGAGCCCAAGGTGTAACAACCTGACCCAGCGAAAAGGCCCCGGTGCATCATGCGCCGGGGCCTTGAGGTTTTCGGGGTATGCCGCCTGATTACAGGTTGGGATACATCGGGAAGCGGGCGCAAAGCGCGGCGACCTTTGCTTTGACCGCCTGTTCCACCGCATCGTTGCCTTCGGCGCCATTGGCGGCCAGGCCGTCCACGACCTCGACGATCATGTCGGCAATGTCGCGGAACTCGGCTTCGCCAAACCCGCGGGTGGTGCCTGCGGGGGTGCCCAGGCGGATGCCCGAGGTGACCATAGGCTTTTCCGGGTCAAACGGGATGCCGTTCTTGTTGCAGGTGATATGCGCGCGTCCCAGCGCTTTGTCGACGATATTGCCAGTCACGCCTTTGGGGCGCAGATCGACCAGCATCACGTGGGTGTCGGTACCGCCGGTGACAATGTCCAGACCGCCCTTGATCAGCTGATCGGCCAAGGCAACAGCGTTTGCACGGACCTGTTTCTGATAGGTCTTGAACTCCGGGCGCAGGGCTTCGCCAAAGGCCACGGCCTTGGCGGCGATGACGTGCATCAGGGGGCCGCCCTGGATGCCGGGGAAGATCGCGCTGTTGATCTTTTTCGCCAGCGCTTCGTCATTGGTCAGGATCATGCCGCCACGGGGGCCGCGCAGGGTCTTGTGGGTCGTGGTCGTCGCCACATCGGCATAGGGGAAGGGCGAAGGGTGTTCGCCCGCCGCCACCAGACCGGCAAAGTGGGCCATGTCGACCATCAAAAACGCGCCAACGCTATCGGCGATTTCGCGGAACTTGGCGAAATCGATCTGACGCGGGATGGCAGACCCACCGGCGATAATCAGCTTGGGCTGATGTTCGGTCGCCAAGGCCTGAATTTCATCATAGTCGATCAGGTTGTCTTCTTTACGGACGCCGTATTGCACCGCGTTGAACCATTTGCCTGATTGGTTCGGGGCGGCGCCGTGGGTCAGGTGACCACCTGAGGCCAGGTTCATGCCCAAGATCGTGTCGCCGGGCTGGATCATCGCCATGAAAGCCCCCTGATTGGCCTGGCTGCCGGAGTTCGGCTGGACGTTGGCATATTCACAGCCAAACAATTCCTTGGCGCGGTCGATGGCCAGCTGTTCGGCTACGTCCACATATTGGCAGCCACCATAGTATCGGCGGCCCGGATAACCCTCGGCGTATTTGTTGGTCAGGACGCTGCCCTGCGCTTCCATCACGGCGGCAGAGACGATGTTCTCCGAGGCGATCAATTCGATCTCATCGCGCTGGCGACCCAGTTCGTTGGTGATCGAGCCGAACAGTTCGGGGTCGCGGGTGGCAAGGGATTCGGTGAAAAAGCCGGGGTCACGGGTCATGGTCATGGGCGCATTCCTTGGGTGAGGCACTGGATTGGGCGATTTCCTATCGGAAACTTGGCCGATAGCAAAGGGTGGAATGCGACCTTGTGCCAGAAAGACGCGCCATCTCTGGCGCTTCGTGGAAACATGTGGTTGTTTCGGAAACAGGGTGCAGCACAGGAAACTTGCCATGAGCCGGAACATCGCATTTGTCGCCAGCGACACGGAGGTCGCGCAGGCGGCGTTGACCGAGCTGGTGACGCTGTATGGCAACGTCGCCCCCATCGACGCGGACGTGATCGTCGCGCTGGGCGGGGACGGGTTCATGTTGCAGGCGCTGCACGAAACCCAGGCGCTGCCGGCCCCTGTTTATGGCATGAACTGTGGAACCGTCGGGTTCTTGATGAACGAATACCTTGTGGATGGTCTGGTCGAACGCCTGTTCGCCGCCGAAGAAGAGGTGATAAATCCGCTGGCAATGCGCGCTGAATGTCGCGATGGGTCGATGCACGAGGCACTGGCGATCAACGAGGTATCGCTGTTGCGCGCCGGGCCACAGGCGGCGAAATTGCAGATCAGCGTCGATGGGCGTGTGCGTCTGGAGGAGCTGGTCTGTGACGGCGCCCTGCTGTGTACGCCTGCGGGCTCAACCGCCTATAACTATTCGGCCCACGGGCCGATCCTGCCAATCGGGTCCGATGTGTTGGCCTTGACGGCCATGTCGGCCTTTCGCCCACGGCGCTGGCGCGGGGCGCTGTTGCCAAAGAACGCGGTGGTGCGGTTCGATGTCTTGCAGGGCGAAAAGCGCCCAGTCATGGCCGAGGCGGACAGCCGATCCGTGCGCGACGTGGTGTCGGTTGAAATTCATTCCGAAGACAGCATCAAACACCGCATCCTGTTCGATCCGGGCCATGGGCTGGAGGAACGGCTGATCCGCGAACAGTTTGTCTGAGCCGTGTGGGCGGCGATTGTCAGTGTTCGTCAAAAGCCTCAAAGCCGAATGCCGCCAGAACCGTCCAGGACAGCTTCCTTCGTGCGACCATTTTAACCTCGGAAAGCTGTGGTTCTGTGAGGGCGTAAGGTGAAGACCCGAGGGGGTTATAGGAAAGGCTCCCGTCTTCCTTGAGCGATACATGAAGAAAGGTATCCCCATTTTCATCAGCAACTTCGAGGATGGAACTGCTTCCTTCGGGCGGATAAAGCACTGAGAAAGAGAGGGTTTCGGGTGACATTTTCTGCATTTCAAATGTCTGCCAGAACTTCGCGGGCAACGTCCTCGCGCACGGTTTTGCGCGCCACCAACTCGCTGGCCACCGTGTCGATCTGATCGCCCACAGCCCCGGCCGCAATCGCCACGTTGCGGGCATGCAGGGACATGTGGCCACGCTGGATGCCTTCGGTTGCCAACGCGCGCATGGCGGAAAAGTTCTGGATCAGCCCGACCGCAGCCATGACACGCCCCAGCCTGTCGGCGGTGGTTGCACCCATGATCTTTAACGCAGCCTGGGCAGTCGGGTGTGCCTTGGTTGCGCCGCCAACGATCCCCACGGGCATCGGCATTTCGATTTCGCCGCACAGGTCGCCAGCGTCATCCGCCCACCAGCGGGTCAGTGGTCCGTATCCACCCTGGGCGGCAAAGGCGTGCGCACCCGCTTCGATGGCGCGCGTATCGTTGCCCGTGGCCAGGGCGACCGCGTCGACACCGTTCATGATGCCCTTGTTGTGGGTGGCGGCACGATAGGGATCCGACGCGGCGAACGCATAGGCGTTCAGCATGCCCGCAACAGTATCTGCGCCCAGTTCGGATTGCGGCCAGCGGGCGCGGGCGCGCACCAGGCGGCGATCTGCCAGGTTTGACAGGATGCGCAACCCGACGGTGCCGCCGGTCCAGGTTTCGACATGGGGGGCCAGAGCTTCGGCCATGGTGTTCACGGTATTGGCGCCCATCGCGTCGCGCACGTCGATGATCAGGTGCAGGATCAGCATCTCACCCACCACGCGCGGGTCGATGTCGCGAAATCCACCGCCAAGGCTGACCAACATCGGGTCGCAGGCATCGCAGACCTTCGCGATTTCCTCGCGCCGGGTTAACAACATTGCGCGCGCGCCAGCCGGGTCGGGAACCATGGTGACCTGTATCTGGGCGATCATGCAGGGATCATCCGCCTGGGTCGTGACGCCGCCGGCATCGCGACAGGCGCGGGCGCCATTGCAAACGGCGGCGATGACGCTGCTTTCCTCGGTTGCCATGGGAACCAGAACGTCGACCCCGTCAACGCTCAGGTTCGTGGCCACGCCAAGGGGCACGGTCATGATCCCGATCACGTTTTCGGCCAGGTTTTCAGCCAGCCCCCCCTGGTCGGCAACCGGGGTCAAGGCCGCAAGATCGGCCGGGCGCAGGCCGGTTTCTTTGGCAACGCGGGCAAGGCGTTCGCTGCGCGTGAGGTTGTGAAAGCCCGACAGGCGTGAATTGGTCATGGTCCCCCCAAAAGGTTTGTCCGCAGAGAAGCAGGCGCAACCGGGTGGGTCAAGTCAGCTGGTGTCAGAGGAGGGGCCGCTTGGCGGTTTGGTCTTGGTCCAGGCTTCGCGTTTGCGATAGATTGTCGAGGGGGACACATCCAGCACCCGGGCGGCGCGTGGGATCGACCCGTCATGGTCGCGAATGACGCTTTCGATCACGTCTCGTTCGATCTGGGCCAAAGTGCGCCCGGTAACCGCCACGTCACCCGGTGCCGAACGGGTCTGTGTGACGTGCCCGGTGCGGATTTCCTCAGGCAGCATGGCGTTGGTCAGCTGTGGTCCGTCATGCGTCAAAACGACATGCCAGATCACGTTCAGAAGCTGGCGCACATTTCCGGGCCAATGATACTCCATCAGGGTCTGGGTCGCCGAAGGCGATATTTCGGTGAACTTGCGCCCCTCGGCCTGGGCGAGCCGGCGCAAATTCGACTGGGCAATGGCGATCACGTCGCGGCCCCTGGCGCGCAGCGGCGGCAGGGTGATTGGTGCCACGTGGAGGCGATAAAACAGGTCCTCGCGCAGCAGGCCAAAGCCGATGTCCTCGTGTGGATCGCGGCAGGTTGAGCTGATGATCCTGATGTCATAGCGCAGAACCTCGTTCCCCTCGGGTGGACGGATTTCGCCGGTTTGTAGGAACCGCAAAAGTTGTGATTGCACGCGCGGGTCCAGATTGGACACCTCGTCCAGAAACAACGTGCCGCCCTGGGCATCGGCGGCTGCCCCGGTCGGGCCGTCCCCTGTGCCGAACAAATCGCGAAACAAGGTTTCCGGGGTCAGCGTGGCACAATCCACGGGAATGAACTCTGCCCCACTGCGGGTTGAATTGGCATGGATCGCGCGGGCCAACACCTCTTTGCCAGTGCCGTTTTCGCCCCAGATGAACACGCTGGCCTGAGAGCCTGCAAGCGTGTCGATCGCATGAAAGACCTCAGCCATGGCCAGGTCCGAGCCGATCAGCCCATGCCGGCTTTGGGCAGGAGAGGGCGATTTGCCGTCGGGCAGGGCCACTGGGGGAGCGGGGCGTGGGGCGGTCGACGCGATAGGGTGTACGCTGTTGGCGCGGTGCATCGCCGCCTCGATGGTCTTGGCCAGACGCAGGCGGCTGAACGGGGTGAACAGGCAGTCGAAAGCCCCACAGCGCATCGCTTCGGCGGCATCGTTGATCTGGTCATTGTTCGCCACCACGATCGCGGTCGTTTCTGGCTGATCCTCAAGGCAGGCTTTCAGACAGGCCAGGGTTCCCGTGCCCGCCAGCTCAAGCGGTAAGACCAGCAGCGTCGGCAGGTGCATCGCAAAGGCGGCAACGGCATCGGCAAGCGATGTTGCGCGCAGCACGCGACATCCGGCGTTCAAAAACGGATCATCCGGGAACAGCCAGGACTGATCCGGTGCGCTTACGATCAAGGCCAATTGCTTGACGGCAAACATCCCGTCTTTGCCAGGCGCCTGATCAGGAATATGCGATGTCTCGCGATTCAACTGCCCAAAACCTCATCCTCAAAGTCACGCGATGCAGCTTCACGCGCAGAGATTGAGTAACCCTTAATCTCGTCAAGAACGTACGAAAAATCCACCCCCAAAGCCATTTGAAGGTGGATTTAGGCAGGTTTCAGCGGGGGGAGCTATCCTTTAGTATAGCCCATCTCCTCCAAGGTGTCGCGGATTTCATCCAGGATCACCGGGTCGTCGATGGTCGCAGGCAGTTTGAAATCCTTGCCATCGGCAATGGAAACCATAGTGCCGCGCAGGATCTTGCCCGACCGGGTCTTGGGCAGGCGGTCGACCACGGCGCACAGTTTGAAGGCTGCGACAGGGCCGATCTTTTCGCGCACCAGCTTCACGCATTCGGCCACAACTTCGCCGTGCGGACGGTTCGTGCCAGAGTTCAGGCAGACCAGGCCCAGCGGCAATTGCCCTTTCAGCTGGTCGGTCACGCCAATTACGGCGCATTCGGCCACATCGGGGTGGGAGGCCAGAACCTCCTCCATGCCGCCGGTCGACAGGCGGTGGCCCGCGACGTTGATCACGTCATCGGTGCGCGCCATGATATAGAGGTAGCCGTCTTCGTCCTTGTACCCCGCGTCGCCGGTTTCATAGTAGCCGGGGAAGGTGGTCAAATAGGACTTCAGATACCGTTCCTCGGCGTTCCACAGATTGGGCAGGGTGCCGGGCGGCAGGGGCAGTTTTACCGCGATGGCGCCCATGTCACCGGCCGGGGCAGGGTGGCCGCCTTCGTCCAGAATATCGACCTGATAGCCGGGCATCGCCACGGCGGGGCTGCCCAGTTTGACGGGCAGAAGTTCGATCCCGACCGGGTTGGCCGCGATGGGGAAACCGGTTTCGGTCTGCCACCAGTGGTCAATCACCGGCACGTTCAGCTGGTCCTGCGCCCAGACGATTGTGTCGGGGTCGGCGCGTTCACCGGCCAGATAGACCTGATCAAGGCAGGACAGATCGTATTTCTTGACGAATTCACCCTTTGGGTCTTCGCGTTTCACGGCGCGAAACGCGGTGGGGGCGGTAAAGAAACTTTTCACGTTGTGTTCGGAAATCACCCGCCAGAAGGTGCCAGCATCGGGCGTGCCGATGGGTTTTCCTTCGAATACGATCGTCGTGTTACCATGCACCAGCGGACCATAGGTGATATAGCTGTGGCCCACGACCCAGCCCACATCCGAGGCGGCCCAGAACACGTCACCGGGATCGACGTTATAGACGTTCTTCATGGTCCAGTTCAGGGCAACCAGATGGCCGCCGGTGTGGCGGATAACGCCCTTGGGCTGGCCGGTCGTGCCTGAGGTATAGAGGATATAGGCCGGGTGGTTGGCCTCGACGGGCACACAGTCGGCAGGGGCGACGCCCTGCTGGAAATCGGTCCAGTCAAAGTCGCGGCCCTCGATCATGTCGGCAACGCATTCTTCGCGCTGAAAGATGACGGTGAAATCGGGTTTGTGGTCTGCCAGATCAATGGCGCCGTCCAGCAGCGGCTTATAGGCGACAATGCGTCCCGGTTCCAACCCACAAGAGGCGGCGATGATCGCCTTGGGCTTGGCGTCATCAATGCGCACGGCCAGTTCGTTTGAGGCAAAACCGCCAAACACCACCGAATGGATCGCACCAATGCGGGAGACGGCCAGCATGGCGATCAGCGCTTCGGCGACCATCGGCATATAGATGATAACGCGGTCGCCTTTGGTCAGGCCCTGCGCGGTCAGGGCGCCGGCGACGCTGGCGACCTTGTCCTTCAGCTGGGCATAGGTGATCTTGTCCTGACGCCCGGTGATCGGACTGTCATAGATGATCGCGACCTGATCGGCGCGGCCGTTTTCAACGTGACGGTCCACGGCGTTCCAGCAGGTGTTGACCATGCCATCGGAAAACCATTCATACAGCGGTGCATTTTCGTCAAACAGAGCTTTCGACGGGGGCGTGTCCCAGTCGATGGCCTCGGCGGCCTCCATCCAGAATGCTTCGGGGTCTGCCTGCCAGGCGGCGTAGACGTCTTTGTATGACATGATGCACTTCCTCCTAAAACGCTTGGCTATGGTGTTACGAAGCGGCGGACGTCGGGGCAAGTGTTCCGAGGCTTGGGGTGGCACAATATCGCGGGAAATTTGCAAGACAGCCCCGTTAGCGCCTGCAAAGTTTTGCAAAGCCCTGTGGGTTATGCCGGTTTCTGGAAATTTGACTGGTTTTGCAAATTTGCGAAACTTTGGTTGCAACATTGGCGTTTCGGGATTCGGGGGCCTCCCGCCCGCCCTGGGCGCCTGACGGCGCGTCGGACGGTTGGACGTGGCACCGCTGCGCGGCGCGGTGCCGCGCACAGCGAGATCCCCCTTGCGGCGAAGGCGTCGCCCGAGCTCCCTCAGCCGTAATGCGCCACCGGCGTGCCCGCCACAGCGGACATGTTCAAAAGCCCCCGCGCGGTGATCGACGGCGTGACGATATGGGCGCGGTTGCCCATACCCATCAGGATCGGCCCGACCTCAAGCCCCAGCCCCTTGGCCTTGAGAATGTTGCGCACCGCACTGGCCGCATCCGTGTTCGGAAAGATCAGCACGTTCGCCGGGCCTTCAAACCGCGCCTCTGGGAAGATATGGCGGCGCAGCGCATCGTCCAGCGCCGAATCGACGTGCATTTCACCCTCATAGGCAAAATCACGCGGGCTGGCGTTCAGAATGTCGATCGCGCCGCGTGCCCGCACGCCCGTATCACATCCGTGGTTGCCGAACTGCGAATAGCAACAGATTGCCACCTTGGGTTCGACCCCAAAACGGCGCACATGGCGTGCGGCGGCGCAGACGGTTTCCGCGATCTGCGCCGGGGTCGGTTCGGGATGCACATGGGTGTCGGCGATGAACAGGGGGCCGTCTTCCAGGATCATCAGGGACAGCGCCCCGACCGGGTGCAAGTCATCCGCACCCAGGATTTGGTTCACATAGTTCAGGTGCCACAGATACTGGCCGAATGTGCCGCAGATCAGCGAATCCGCGTGGCCCCGGTTCACCATAATTGCGCCAATCGCCGTTGTATTGGTGCGCATGATCGCCTTGGCCAGGCTGGGCGTGATGCCGCGCCGCGCCATGATCTGGTGGTAAGTCTGCCAGTATTCACGATACCGGTCGTCCCGCTCAGGGTTGACGATGTTGAAATCCACACCGGGTTTCAGGGGCAGACCGGCGCGTTCACAGCGGGCCTCGATCACATCGGGACGGCCGATCAGGATTGGCTTGTCGGTAGTTTCCTCCAGCATCGCATTGGCGGCGCGCAGGACGCGTTCGTCCTCGCCTTCGGCAAAGACGATGCGGCGTTCGGCCTGGGCGGCGGCGGCAAATACCGGCCGCATGATCAGCGCGGATTTGAAGACCGATCCGTCCAACTTTTCCTTGTAGGCATCCATATCCGACAGCGGGCGGGCGGCCACGCCGCTTTCCATTGCGGCCTTGGCGACCGCGCTGGCGACAACGCCCATCAGGCGCGGGTCAAACGGTTTCGGGATCAGGTAATCGGCCCCATAGGTCAGCTGTTCCCCCTTATAGGCGGCGGCGGCTTCGGCCGAGGTCGTGGCGCGGGCGAGAGCCGCGATCCCTTCGATACAGCCCAGCTGCATGGCGTCGTTGATCTCGCTTGCGCCCACGTCCAGCGCGCCGCGGAAGATAAACGGAAAACACAGCACGTTGTTGACCTGGTTGGGAAAATCACTGCGTCCTGTGGCTATAATCGCGTCCGGCGCGATGGCGCGCACCGCGTCTGGCATGATTTCGGGGGTCGGGTTTGCCAGCGCGAACACAATGGGTTTTGATGCCATTTTGGCAACCATTTCGGGCTTCAGAACACCCGGCCCGGACAGACCCAGAAACAGGTCGGCGCCTTCGATCACCTGATCCAGCGTTGCGGGCGTTGTTCCCTGGGCATAGGCGGCCTTTTGCGCCGTCATGTCTTTCTCGCGACCTTCGTACACCAAGCCTTCGATGTCACACAGCCAGACGTTCTCGCGTTTCACGCCCAGTTTTAGCAGCATGTTCAGACAGGCGATGCCCGCCGCACCGCCGCCCGTTGATACGACCTTGATGTCGGCAAAATCACGCCCAGTAATCTGCAACGCATTGGTCACAGCCGCGCCAACGACGATGGCTGTGCCGTGCTGATCGTCATGGAAAACCGGAATATTCATGCGCTCGCGGCAGATTTGTTCAACGATGAAGCAATCTGGGGCTTTGATGTCTTCCAGGTTCACGGCGCCAAAGCTGGGCTCCATGGCGCAGATGATATCGGCCAGCTTTTCGGGGTCTGTTTCGTTCAGCTCGATGTCAAAACAATCGATGTCAGCGAATTTCTTGAACAGGACGGCCTTGCCCTCCATCACGGGTTTTGAGGCCAGCGCGCCAATGTTGCCAAGACCCAATACAGCCGAGCCATTGGTGACCACAGCCACCAGGTTGCCGCGTGCCGTATAGCGGCTGGCATCCGCCGGGTTTGCGGCGATTTCCATGCAGGCGTCCGCCACGCCGGGGGAATAGGCCAGCGCCAGGTCACGCCCATTCGCCATCGGCTTGGTCGCGCGGATCTCAAGTTTGCCGGGTTTCGGGTGCTCATGATAATGCAGGGCGGGTTTTTGGGGCTGTTTTTCATCTTGCACGGCGGATCCTCCGGGTTGATAGTTTAAAGCTAAACTACCTTCTTGACGCTGCGGCATACACGCAAAACCCTATACCGATCAAGTCCGGCTGTCGCGGGTCTTTTCGTGGGTCTTTCCACTTGCATCCGTCCGCGTGGATTGACACGGTGAACCATCCGGTCAAAAGCAGAGGCTGACATGTCCCTTCTGAATGCTGCAACACAGGCGCGCGGCAATGCGCATGCGCCCTATTCCAATTTCAAGGTCGGCGCAGCGGTGAAAACCGCAGGCGGCGGTGTCTTTGCGGGCTGCAACGTGGAAAACGTGGCCTATCCGGAAGGCACCTGCGCCGAAGCGGGCGCGATTGCCGCCATGGTCGCGGCGGGGGAGCGCGAGATCGTCGAAGCGCTGGTCATCGCCGACGCCCCCATGCCGGTGACACCCTGTGGTGGATGCCGCCAGAAGCTGGCGGAATTTGCCGGACCGGACGTCAAGATCACCATGCTGACCACCCAAGGGGAAAAACTGGTCATGACCATGGCCGAACTGCTGCCGGGCAGCTTCAGCACCGAACACCTGGAGAACACATGAGCCGTGCCTTTCTTGTCGTGATGGATTCGGTTGGCATCGGCGGTGCGCCGGATGCGGGCGAATTCTTTAACGGGGACGTGCCAGACACGGGGGCGAACACGTTGCTGCACATCGCTCAGGCCTGCGCCGATGGGCGGGCCAACGAAGGGCGCAGCGGACCGTTGCACCTTCCGAACCTTGATGCGCTGGGGTTTGGTGCGGCGTTGACGCTTGCCAGCGGAGACATTGCGCCCGGGCTGGGGGCAACACCCGTTGGCACCTGGGGCGCGGCGCAGGAGATCTCGCGTGGTAAGGATACGCCGTCGGGCCATTGGGAAATCGCCGGGGTGCCCGTGCCTTGGGATTGGCATTATTTCCCCGACACCTGCCCGACATTTCCGGCCGATCTGACCGCTGCAATCTGTGCAAATGCCGGGGTCGAGATGGTTCTGGGCAACAAGCATTCGTCGGGAACGGTCATCCTTGAGGAACTGGGCGAAGAACACATGCGCACCGGGCTGCCGATCGTCTATACCTCGGCGGATTCAGTCGTTCAGATCGCCGCGCATGAGGAGGTTTTTGGCCTGGAGCGCCTGCTGGATCTGTGCCGCGCGGTCGCGCCCATGGTGCATGATATGCGGGTGGGGCGCGTGATTGCGCGCCCCTTTGTCGGGTCGAAATCCAAGGGGTTCACGCGCACCACAAACCGTCGGGATTTTGCCATCAAACCGCCGTCGCCGACCCTGTGCGATTGGGTGCAAGCCGCAGGGCGCAAGGTGCATGCGGTTGGGAAGATTGGCGATATCTTCGCCCACCAAGGCATTGATGAGGTGCGAAAAGGGGCAGACGCCGATCTGATGGAGCATCTTCTGGACCTGGTCGATGAGGCGGGGGACGGTGATCTGGTCTTTGCCAACTTCGTGGAATTTGATGCGAAATATGGCCATCGGCGTGACATTGCCGGCTATGCCCGGGCGCTGGAATGGTTTGACACCCAACTGCCGCGCCTGTTTGCCAAAATGAGGCCGGGCGACATGATGCTGTTCACCGCAGATCACGGCAATGACCCCAGCTGGCCGGGCACTGACCACACCCGTGAACGCGTTCCTGTGCTGGTGCATGGGCTTGGGACGGGGGCCTTGGGTCTGATTGGCTTTGCGGATATCGCGGCGATGGTCGCCAAACACCTGAACCTGGCCGCGCCCAAGCAGGCGCAAGAGACATGATGACTTGGCAGAACACCCCCAAGATCGAACTGCATCTGCACCTCGAGGGGGGCGCGCCACCCGCGTTCATCCGCCAGTTGGCATTCGAGAAGAAGTTGGACATTTCCAACATTTTCACCCCGGATGGCGGCTATGATTACCGTGATTTCTGGCACTTTCTCGAGGTTTACGAGGCTGCGACCTCGACCTTGACGGGGCCTGAAGACTTCAAGCGGCTGACCCGGGCCGTATTGGACGAAAGTGCCGCCCATGGCGTGATTTACACCGAAGCGTTTCTGTCGCCGGACTTTTGCGGCGGGCGTGATGTCGGCGCCTGGAAAGAATACTTGCATGCGATCCAAGAGGCCGCCGATGAGGCCGAGACCGCCCATGGCATCATGATGCGCGGCATCGTCACGCCAATCCGCCATTTCGGGCCGGACGTCGCACGCGAAACAGCGATTTGCGCCCAGGAAACCGCCGGAGACTTCGTTACAGGATTTGGCATTGGGGGCGATGAAAAGGCCGGGTTGCTGAGCGATTTCGCCTATGCGTTCGACATGGCCCGCGAGGCCGGGTTGCGTATGACCGCCCATGCGGGTGAGTGGTGCGGCCCCCAAGAAGTGCGCGCCGCCATCGACCACCTGAAGGTCGAGCGGATCGGGCATGGTGTGCGGTCGATCGAAGACCCGGCGCTGGTCGAATACCTGGCAGCCAGTGGTATCGTGCTGGAGGTTTGTCCAGGCTCGAACGTGTTCCTGGGCGCGTATCCCAGCCTTGAGGCGCACCCGATTGAAAAGCTGCGTGATGCTGGGGTGAACGTGACGGTTTCAACGGATGATCCGCCCTTCTTCCACACCACGATGACCAAGGAATACGAGGATCTGGCGCAGGTGTTCGGTTGGGGGCAGGACGATTTCGCCGCCCTGAACCAGACTGCCCTAGACGCTGCCTTCTGTGATGAAAAGACCCGCGCCGCGTTGCGCACACGAATGGAGAATACCGATGTTTGACCACCTGACTGTCGTCGACCACCCCTTGGTGCAGCACAAGCTGAGCCTGATGCGTGAAAAGGGGACGCAGAGCGCCGTGTTTCGCCAATTGTTGCGCGAAATCAGCCAGTTGCTGGCCTATGAGGTGACACGCGAACTGCCCATGACGACGCAGAAAATCGACACGCCGATCCAGGAAATGGATGCGCCGGTTCTGGCCGGCAAGAAGCTGGCTTTGGTGTCGATCCTGCGGGCGGGCAATGGGCTGTTGGACGGCATTCTGGAGCTGATCCCGCTGGCGCGGGTCGGTTTTGTCGGGCTGTATCGGGATGAAAAAACGCTGGAGCCGGTGCAGTATTATTTCAAGGTGCCCGAGGGGCTGGAGGATCGGCTTGTCATCGCGGTGGATCCGATGTTGGCGACGGGCAACAGTTCGGTGGCGGCCATTGATCTGTTGAAGAAGGCCGGGGCGACGAATATTCGCTTTCTGTGTCTTCTGGCCGCGCCTGAGGGCGTTGCCCGCATGAAAGAGGCGCACCCGGACGTGCCAATCATCACCGCAGCCTTGGACGAGAGGTTGAACGAGCAGGGTTATATCGTGCCCGGTTTGGGCGATGCTGGCGACCGGATGTTCGGAACCAAATAGGGTTGGAAATAGGTTTGCCGCGCACGATCTGCGCGGTATTAACCTTTGTTTACGAAACCGCGACAAACCGGGCCTTGTGCCCGGTTTAGGACTTTACTTGATGGTGCTCATCCTGCATTCTCACACAATATTTTGTGTGGGGGCACATTATGCATGTATTGAGAACCGCGGCCTTTGCCGCAATCGCAGCGATCGTAACAGCCACCAGCGCCCAGGCGTTGAGCTTGGCGCAAGGTGCGCAACCGGCCGAACGGCCGCCAGCCAGTTACCGCGGCGACGTCTATGTCGACAGCCGAGGCTGCGTCTATGTGCGCGCCGGAGTTGGTGGCACGGTGAACTGGGTGCCGCGCGTGTCCCGTGATCGCAAAGTGGTGTGCGGCCTTGCCCCGACCTTTGCCCGTGGGCCAGCCGCCGCCCCGACACCTGCACCGGCGGCGCGCACGGCGACCCCCGCACCCGCACCGGCACCGGTGCGCACGACCCGCACGCCCAGCCCGGCCCCGGCCCCAACGGTCATGTCCAGTCCCAGCGCGGCGCCTGAACCCGTGCGTGCGCCTCGGATTGCCGCCCCGACCCCCACGGTGCGCACACCGAGCGCCGCCCCGACCCCGGCTCCGGCCCCGACCGTGATCAGCCGCCCCGCGTCTCCTGCTGCTGAAACGCCCCCAAGCCAGCCTTTGGTGCGCACAGTTCACGTTGCTTGCGCGCAACCCGGTCGCACAGAAGTGTCGATCGGCGGTGGTATGAAGGTGATCTATACCTGCGACAATCGCGAACAGGTGGTGAAGACGCTGAACCTGTCCAATGGCGAGCAGCTGCGCATCATCGCGACGAAATCGCCGCATTCCTATGTGTCCGAGCGTCCGCGCCGGGCGCAGGCTGCCCCCGCAGCCGGGCGCAGCACGGGGGGCGCGACCGCCACGGCATCCGCACCGGTTCCCGCAGGCTATCGCGCCGCGTTTGATGACGACCGGCTGAACCCGAACCGGGGGCCACGCACGGCGCAGGGCACGGCTCAGATGGCGTTGGTCTGGACCAACACGGTGCCGCGTCGTCTGGTGGATCGCACCACTGGGCGTGACGTGACTGCGCGCTATCCGCAATATCGCTACCCGCGTGTGCCGGGGCAGGGTGAAACGGTGTCGACCATGTCGGCCCCGACCCGGGCCATCACTCCGACCCGGGCGTCAGTCCCGGCCGCAAGTGGTGCGGCGACGCATCGTTTCGTTCAGGCCGCCAGCTTTGGTGATCCAGCGAACGCACAGCGCACGGCACAACGTCTGGCCGGGCTGGGGTTGCCGGTGCGCATGGGAAAAATCAACCGTGGCGGCAAAGAGCTGAAGGTGGTTCTGACCGGGCCCTTTACCCGCCAGGCCGACCTGCAATCGGCGCTGGGCAAGGTGCGCGGCGCGGGCTTTGGCGATGCGTTCTATGTGAAATAAGATCTGGGCCTAAGGCCGAAACCCAGATCCTGCGCAAAGCCCCGCCCCTGTGGTGGGGCTTTTGCGTTGCGGGTTATTCGCCGCAGATGGCTTGCAGACTGATCCAGGTGCCATCGTCCAGAAGGGGTTGGGCGTCAGACAGGGCGACCGGGTCGGCCTCGATCAGGGCCAGGGTCGCCTCGCCGGTTTGATCCAGCGCATAGGCATAGGGCGTGGCGCGCAGATTTGCCGCGCTGAAGGCCGCCAACAGAACAGGGGCAGGCAAAGCCGTGGGTGCCGAGGTCAACAGCGTTTCAGCATGGCTGTCCAATGCATCATCCGGGACCTGGCCGGTGGTCAAAAGACGCACCGTCGCCAACAGGCCGGCCTGAGTCAAAAGCGCCTCCATCGGGTCGGTCTGGGCGGCGCGCAGGGCTTCGGCCAGAATGAACCCGGCGGCGACATCGGGATCTTCGTAGTCCTCGATCAGCGATTTGTTCAACAGCAGGATGCCGCCGGGCAGGTGGCTGGTTTGGGCCACCCCGTCGGGCAGAACCACGACCTGTGCCTTGCCCGGCCCCAGTACGCGGGTCGACAGGCGACCAAGGGCGGACACCCCGGCGGGGACGACACAGGGCGCGCCGGCAACGCGGTTGATACGGGTCAACAGCCGCTGCCCCACGGCGGCGCGGGTGGGGGCGGGCACGACTTTCGCGGTATAAGAGGTCAGAGCGCCGGGCAGCCAGAACACGCCAAGCGCGGCCACGGCGGCAACCAGGCCTCCGGTCAATACATGGCGCAGGCGACCAGGGCGGGGTTGGCGTTTGGCAATGACGTTGCGGACCTTTTCGATCGCATCAATCATCGTGTCGTCGTCCAGTTCCAGGTCCTCATCGCTGTCGATGCCTGGTGCGAACAGAGCCGGGCGCGTGCCGGGGTTCAGGCGGATGATGGCGGGCAGGGACCAGTGGATCAGCGGATGATCATGGGTGTCGGCGATGGTCAGCGTCGCTTCGCCCAGCGAGGCAATGACATTGCGCCGCTGCACGCCTTCGCCCGCGCGCCACAGGCCGGGGCTTTCCAGCCTGTCATAATCTTTGAGGGCCGTCATATCCTGCTCGGGTCCTGTTTGTTTTGACGCGAGGATAGCGCAGGGCGGCCCCCCTCGCAACTGCCGCTCATGGCTGTGATCGCATGGCGATGATGATGCCGGATTGGATGATCAGTGCCATGCCAAGGCTCGCAAGGCGGTCCACCGTCTGGCCAAACAGCACAAAGCTCCAACCGGCGGCGAAAACCAGCAGGGAGTATTCGAAAATTGCGATCTGGCTGGCGTCACCCAATTGATAGCCGCGAAAGATCAGCCCCATGTCTTCTCCGTCGGTCTTGGGCATTGACCATCGGGGCGAGAATGAGGTTTGTTCGGAAGACGACATTTCACATCCAAAAGGGGGAACTTATGGGTTGGATGGCTGATGAGGCTGGCCTGGGCAAACGCGCTGCGAATTTTGTCCCACTGACACCGCTGTCACACCTGCGCCGCGCGGCGGTGGTGTTTCCCGACCGCGAGGCACTGGTGTATGGCGCGCGGCGTCTGAGCTATGCACAATATCATGGTCGGGTCAGCCAACTGGCCAGTGCCTTGTCGCGCGCCGGGATTGCGTCGGGCGATGTGGTGGCAACGGTGCTGCCCAACATTCTGCCCCAAGTCGAAGCCAGCTTTGGCATTCCCGCCTGTGGCGCGGTGTTGAACACGATCAATATCCGGCTGGATGTGGACACGGTGGCCTATATCCTGAGCCATGGAGAGGCGAAATATGTGCTGGCCGATACCCAGTTCCTGGGCCTGGTCGAGGCGGCGATTGCCCGGATGGACGGCCCCGCGCCGCAGATCATCGAGGTCGCCGATGAGGCCGCCGGGTTCCCCGCCACGGGCCGCCATATGGAATACGAGGCATTTCTGGACACGGGCGACGCAGATTTCGACTGGATCATGCCGCAGGACGAATGGGAAAGCCTAGCGCTGAATTATACCTCGGGCACCACCGGGCGACCCAAGGGCGTGGTGTATCACCATCGCGGCGCATATCTGATGACCATGGGCACGCCGGTCAGCTGGAACATGGGCCTGTATCCGAAATACCTGACCATCGTGCCGCTGTTTCATTGCAACAACTGGAACCACAGCTGGATGATGCCGCTGCTGGGCGGCACGATTGTCTGTTGTCGCGATGTCAGCGCCAAGGCGATTTATGATGCGATCGGGGACGAAGGCGTGACCCATTTCGGCGGCGCGCCGATTGTCCTGAATACGATCATCAACGCGCCCGAAGATCACCGTCGCGCGTTCGACCACACGGTCGAGGTGTTCACCGCAGGCGCTCCGCCCCCCGCCGCGACGCTGGCTGCGGTCGAGCCGCTGGGCTTTAACGTGACGCAGGTGTATGGGCTGACCGAAACCTATGGGCATGTCACCGAAACCACCTGGAACGGGCCGAAATGGGACGGGCTGGATCAGGCTGGCAAAGCCGCGATCAAGGCGCGCACAGGGGTCATGATGCCGATGATGGAACATATCACGGTGATGGACGAGCACATGCAACAGGTGCCGATGGACAGCGAAGCCGCCGGAGAAATCGTGATCCGCGGCAATTCGGTGATGAAGGGATACCTGAAGAACCCCGCCGCCACCGAAGAGGCGTTCGCGGGTGGGTATTTCCATTCCGGCGACATCGCGGTGCAGCATGCAGACGGCTATATCCAGATCACGGACCGGGCCAAGGACATCATCATCTCAGGCGGGGAAAATGTGTCGTCGGTCGAGGTCGAAGGCGTTTTGATGCACCATCCGGCGGTGTCGCTCTGTGCGGTGGTGGCGAAGCCTGACGACAAATGGGGCGAAATCCCCTGTGCGTTTGTAGAGCTGAAGGATGGCGAGGACGTGGAGGAGGCCGAGTTGGTCGCTTTCGCGCGCGAACGTCTGGCCGGGTTCAAGACACCCAAGGTTGTGGTGTTCTGCGAGCTGCCCAAGACCTCGACCGGGAAAATCCAGAAGTTTGAGCTGCGAAAATCGTTGAAAGAAGGCTGAGCCATTGGCGGGGCGTGGGGTTTGAAAATCCCGGTCCCGCCGCCAGATTGTTTTGCAATCAGGCTGGAATGCCAGTTTTCGGGACGGGGGGCGCTTCTGTTTTCGAGTCAACAAAGCGGCGAAACGCATTAGAGTACGCATATGATCCTGTCACGCGGTCGCCGCTATATCTTTATCCATGCGCCCAAGACGGGCGGCACAGCGCTGTCGCTTGCGTTGGAAGATCGGGCGATGAAGGATGACGTGATGCTGGGCGACACGCCCAAGGCGATCCGGCGTCGTGGACGTGTAAAGGATGTGGAAGCGGCGGGGCGGTTGTGGAAGCATTCCATGCTGTCAGACCTTTATGGCCTTGTGACGCCTGAGGAGGTTGCCGATTTCTTCGTCTTCACCTTGGTGCGCAACCCCTGGGATCGCATGGTCAGCTACTACCACTGGTTACAGAGGCAGGGGTTTGACCACCCCGCCGTGACCCTGGCCAAGACGCTGGATTTCGCCGCCTTTCTGCACCATCCTCAGACGACGGCCACCATGCGCAACACGCCCTATGGGCGCTACGTCACCGATGCCCGGGGGCAAGAGCGTTGCGATTTGTTTATCCGGCTGGAACACTTGGACCAGGATCTTGAACCGTTGGAAACACACCTGGGGTTTCGCCTGGGCCCGTTACAGCGGATCAATTCCTCGGACCGAGATGCGGATTACCGCCTCTATTATAATGACGCGACCCAGGCGTTGGTCGCCAACCTGTGTGGTGCGGACATCTCCCGGTTCAATTACCGGTTCGGGTAAGGATTTCCGGCAGACCTGATGACAATCTGCCCCGCTGCCCCAGGATTGTCCCGGATGCGGCACCATTGCCCCAATATGGCCGTTTTCATGTCCCACTCCTGTCGCGGGAATCAATCAAGTTTTATTAAATTCCGAAGCAATGGGCTGCCACCCGTCGGACGACTGTCCTGCTTCGAGACCCGGGCTGCCACCGGAAAATTGTGACAAGGGGATGTGAAATGTTTGGTCTGCGTAAAAAACACCAGGGGATGACGAAATCTGTTGCCGAGCCGGGCGCCGCCTGGACGGGGGGCATGGCCTATCAAGCGCCGGTCCACTTGCACGGATTTGCCGCTGGCACCGTTGTAGCCACCCAGATGGGCTGGCGTTCAGTCGAGGCGATCACGGTGGGCGACCATGTTCTGACCTTTGACAATGGTATGCAGCCGGTGGCGGCTGTCACGCGCGGCGCCTATTGGGCGCAGGACCAGGACTGCCCCGACCACCTTTTGCCAATCATGGTGCCGCAGGGCGTGTTGGGCAACGATCGCCGCATGGTGACTTTGCCGGAACAAAGCGTCATGCTGGAAAGCGATGCGGCCGAGGAGCTGTTCGGCGACCCTTTCGCGCTGGTGCCTGCCGAAACGCTTTTGGGCTTTCGTGGCGCCGACCGCCTGCGCCCTTGGCAAGACTTTGACGTCGTGACGCTGCATTTCGAAACGGATCAAGTGGTCCATGCCGATGGCGGCGCTCTGATCCTGTGCCCCGCAGCGATTGCCGGTGTGGCCAGTGTGGATTTCATGACCGCAGACCACCAGCCGGTTCCTTATGACGTTCTGAGCCGTGATCAGGCCGATCTTTTGGTCGAATGTTTGGGCTGGGATGAAGACGAAGTTGGCCCCAGCGTGCCCGCGCATGGTGTGAACCGCTGGCAGAAGGCTGCGACTCACGCCGCCTGAGGCGATGATTCTCTCAGCTTTCCCCGGTGCGCGGACAGGGACAATCGCGTCGCCGGGGCCGTCATGGTTTACATTCGGTTAACGACTGTTTCCGTGCCATCATCAAATTGCCGCATTCCTGACAGGATTGGGGCAGTTGCCGAAATGATGCCACAATCTTGCCTGAATCGCGGCGAAATCATGGCAGATTTCGGATGCTTCCTGATGTCATCGCCCAACGGGGCAGCCAGACAACAGTCACCCAGGAGACACGCCATGTTCATGCAAGACACGAAAGCTTTCGCCCAGGCCCAACCGGTTGACCTGGATATCCTGCTGCACAATGCAGCCCGCGCACAGGCCGGTATTGTCGCCGGAACCCGGCTGGAGGCCGCCAGCGGATGGCGCCCTGTGGAAAGCCTGATGCGCGGCGATGCGGTCTATACCTTGGATGGCGGCTTGCGCCAAATCGTTGATATTCAACGCGAAGACATGACACCGCGCCGTCAGTTGTTTGTGCCCGGTGGGGCGCTGGACAACTGTGCCGAGATGCTGCTGCTGCCTGGCCAACATGTGCTGTTGGACGCGGATATCGCCGAGGAGGCGTTCGGCTCCCCTCTGGTGCTGGTCCCCGCTGCTGCCTTGGCTGGATACAACGGTATCGCTTGGCAAGATGGGCAGGAACGCGTCGAGATTGTGACGCTGGGCTTTGATGAGGAAGAAGTCGTTTACGGCAATACCGGGGCGATGCTGCACTGTCCGGCGACGGGCCAGATGGAGGCGCGCGAAACCAAGTCGAAATTTTTCACTGTTCTGGGGATGGAACAGGCGCGGGCGATGGTGGGTATTCTGACCCACGAGAACCCGTTCGCACTGGCAGCCTGAATTTCAGTCTGTCGGGAGGAGGAACGCCCGGGCCTTTCGGTCCGGGCGTTTTCATTTGTTTAGGCGTTGATTTTTCTGCGAAAAATCGAGGGCCTTAGGCGGCGAAACGGTCGTAGAACCCGTCGCCCTTGGCTTGCATGTCGCGCAACGTGACGGGGGTGGTGAACCGTTCGCCGTGTTTCGCGGTCAGCTCATCGCAGATTTCGACGGCCTTGGCAGCTCCGATCATGTCCAGCCAGGACAGGGGCCCACCAGACCACGGCGCAAAGCCCCAGCCCAAGATCGCGCCAACATCGCCTTCGCGGATGTCCATCAGCACGCCTTCTTCCTGGGCGCGGACCGCTTCCAGAACCTGGGCCATCATCAGACGATGCTGAACTTCGGTCAGGTCGGGCTGATCCTCGGCCAGCGGGTATTTGTCCGCCAGATCCGGCCACAGCTGTGTGCGCTTGCCTTTTTCGTCATACTCATAAAAGCCCGCGTTTGCCTTGCGGCCCAACCGGCCTTCGCCGAACATCCAGAACAGGACCTCGTCCACGCGCGAGTCAGGGTAAGCATCGCCCATCGCCGCCTTGGTGGCCTTGGCGATTTTCACGCCCAGATCAATCGAGGTTTCGTCGACCAGTTGCAGCGGCCCGACCGGGAAGCCCAGCAAGCGCGCGGCCCCTTCGATCAGCGCGGGGTTCACACCCTCGCCAACCATACGGATGCCTTCGTTGATGTAAGGAATGATGCAGCGGTTCGCATAGAAGAAGCGCGCGTCATTCACAACGATGGGGGTTTTCCGGATCTGGCGCGCAAAATCCAGCGCTTTGGCCACGGCCCGGTCGCCGGTTTCCTTACCTTTGATGATCTCGACCAGCATCATCTTTTCGACCGGTGAAAAGAAGTGGATGCCGATGAACTGATCCGCCCGCACGCTGGCCTTGGCCAGGTCGGTGATCGGCAGGGTCGAGGTGTTGGTGGCATAGATGCAGTCATCGCCAACGATGGCTTCGACCTTCTTGGTCATCTCGGCCTTGACGCCCATATCTTCGAACACCGCCTCAACGATCAGGTCGCAGCCCTTCAGCGCGTTCAAATCCGTGGTCGCGGTGATCAGGTTCAACAGCGCCTCTTTCTTCTCAGGCGTCGCCTTTTTGCGTGCGATGCCCTTGTCCATATAGCTGGCCGAATAGGCTTTGCCCTTGTCGGCAGCGTCCTGTTTCTGGTCGATCAGCACGACTTCGATACCGGCCTTGGCCGAGACCAAAGCGATGCCCGCGCCCATCATGCCTGCGCCCAGAACGCCGACTTTCTTGACGCTCTGATCAGCCACGTCCTTGGGACGCACTGCGCCTTTTTCCAAGGCGCTCTTGTTGATGAACAGCGACCGGATCATGGCGGACGATGAGGGGTTCATCAGGACGTTGACGAACCAACGGGCCTCAACGCGCAGGGCGTCGTCGAAGGGCACCATGGCGCCTTCGTAAACGGCGCTCAGCAGGGCCTTGGCGGCGGGATAGACGCCGTTGGTCTTGCCGTGGATCATCGCAGCCGCGCCAACAAAAGTCTGGAACCCGGCCGGGTGATAGGGTGCGCCGCCGGGCATTTTATAGCCCTTTGCGTCCCAGGGTTTCACAATGTCCGCATCGGTTGCGTTCAGAACCCATTCCTTGGCTTTCGCCAACAGCTCATCGGCGGGCACAACTTCGTCAATCAGGCCAGCAGCCTTCGCCTTGTCGGGCGAAACGGTCTTGCCTTCCAACAGGAAGGGGGCCGCGCCCATCGCACCCATTTTGCGAACTAGGCGGGTGGTGCCGCCTGCGCCCGGGAAGATGCCGACCAAGATTTCCGGCAGGCCGATCTTGGCCTTGGGATTGTCAGCAGCAAAGATGCGGTGCGTCGACAGCGGGATTTCCAGACCGATGCCCATGGCAATGCCGGGCAGGGCCGAGGCAATCGGCTTGCCGCCCTTGTTGGTCTTGGCATCCATGCCCGCGCGTTCGATTTTGCGCAGGGCAGCGTGCATCGACATGATGCCGTCAAACAGCCCCTTGGCGGGATCATCGCCCGCATCGGCGCGCATTTTTGCCAGCACGTTCAGGTCCATGCCGCCAGCAAAGTCCTTTTTGGCGCTGGTGATCACGATACCCTTGACGGCGTCGTCGGCCAGGGCGGTGTCGACGTGATCGGACAGTTCCTGCATACCGTTGAACGACAGCACGTTCATTGATTTTCCGGGCAGATCCCAAGTGATGATGGCGACGCCATCGGCGTCAACGGAATAGTTGAATTCAGCCATTGATACGTCTTCCTCTTACACGCGTTCGATGATGGTTGCGGCACCCATGCCGGACCCGATGCACAGCGTGGCCAGACCGGTTTCCAGGTCGGACCGCTCCATTTCGTCCAGCAGCGCGCCCAGGATCATGGCGCCGGTGGCACCCAGCGGGTGGCCCATGGCGATCGCGCCGCCATTCGGGTTCACCTTGGCGTGATCGGCGTCAAACGCCTGCATGAAACGCAGCACGACGCTGGCGAAGGCTTCGTTCACTTCGAACGTGTCGATGTCGCCGAAGTTCATGCCAGCGGCTTGCAGCACGCGTTCGGTCGCGGGCACGGGGCCGGTCAACATGATGGTAGGATCGGTGCCGACCTTGGCCGTGGCCCGCACACGTGCGCGCGGCTTCAGCCCGTATTCTTCACCGAATTCCTTGTTGCCGATCAGGATCGCAGCAGAGCCATCGGCGATACCTGAGCTGTTGCCCGCGTGGTGCACGTGGTTGATGCGCTCCAGATGCGGGTATTTCAGCAGGGCCACGGCGTCAAAGCCGGGCATCGCTTCGCCCATCGCCTTGAAGGACGGGTTCAGCCCCCCCAGTGTCTGCATCGAGGTTTCGCGGATCATTTCGTCCTGATCCATGATGGGCAGGCCGTTCTGGTCCCGCACGGTAAAGACGGATTTGAACCGGCCATCGGCGCGCGCCTGGGCGGCACGTTTCTGGCTTTCGACCGCATAGGCGTCGCAGTCATCGCGCGAGAAGCCGTATTCGGTGGCAATGATGTCCGAGCTGATGCCCTGCGGCACGAAATAGGTCTTCATGGCCAGGAAGGGATCAGCGGCAATCGCGCCGCCGTCCGAGCCCATGGGCACGCGGCTCATGCTTTCCACGCCCCCGGCGATATAGGCTTTGCCAGCCCCACCGCGCACCTGGTTGGCGGCCATGTTCACAGCTTCCAGACCCGAGGCGCAGAAGCGGTTGATCGACACGCCCGGAATACGTTCATCCAGGTCGGAATACAGCACGGCAGACCGCGCCAGGCAGGCACCTTGTTCGCCAACCTGGGTGACGTTGCCCCAGATCACGTCTTCGGCAAAGTGGCCGGTCAGACCATTGCGATTTGCCAGCTCGTTCAAGGTGATGGCGGACAGGCGGGCGGCGGTCACCTCGTGCAGAGTTCCGTCTTTCTTGCCCTTACCGCGCGGGGTGCGCACGGCGTCATAGATATAGGCTTCGGTCATTCGTCGCTTTCCTTTTGTCAAAGTCAGGCGCGGTCAGCGGGGCTGCCGGGCATCAAATCATAGGGGTGTTTCCAGCCGGGCGTTTCTTCGATCTGGCTCAGCCAGGTGTCGATGTTGGGCCAATCGGCGCGGATGAAGCCAAAGGGTTCCGGGTAAAACAGATATCCGCAGCAGGAAATGTCAGCGATGGTCATCGCGTTGCCGACCAGCCAGTTCTTGTCGGCCAGCTCGTGTTCCAGCGTCTTGTAGGCTGCGTTCAGGCGGCCCTGCATGAAGGCGATGACCTCGGCAGGGCGTTTGTCTTCGGGGATGAAATTCATTAGGAACCGCGTCATGCCAGCCTGCGAGGACATCTTGTGATTGTCCCAGAACTGCCAACGCAGAATTTCGCGCCGTTCCGCGGCTGATTTGCCTCCCAGTTTGCCGGACTTTGACGAAACGTAATCCTGGATCACGCCGGACTGCGACAGGATCACGTCGCCGTCCACCATTACCGGGGCTTCGCCCATCGAATTCAGCTCCAGAAACTCGGGGCTGCGCGTGGCACCGTTGAAGAAGTCGACAAAGACCGGCTCCCACTCAAGTCCCGAAAGCTCTAAGGTCAGCGCCGCCTTATAAGCATTGCCGCTTTCGCCGAAGCAGTGAAGTTTGATCGTCATGTGGTTCTCCCCAAGTATCCCGTGTGTCTCACTGTCAGCCCCGAGGGTTTCACACCCCCGGGCCCCGGTGGGACACTTTCGGAAAACTGAAAGGGGCCTGTGCCGGTTCAGCTTTCCGTAAATATCCCCGCTGCGGGCTCCCGAAGGGCCCCCAGCGCAGGTCTCAGCGTTTGCGTGCGTCCAGGTCCGAGTTGAACAGGCGCAAGCGCGCGGTCAGGTTTTCTTCATGCGTCACGCTGTCGAAATGTTCGAACAGGAAGGACAGCGCCTCGCCTTCGTCCAGCCCGGCGTCGCGGGCGAACCGTTTCAGCCGTCGATATCCGTCTTCGGTCATGGCGACCGGAAAACGGCGTGTCAGGCGGAACCGTTTGGGCATGTGCTGTCCTTCCTTTGATCGCTCAGAACGCTTCGGCGTCCAGACCCATGACCGTGTCCGACCCGCTTTCGATCCGGGCCAGGTGCATCTTGGTCGCGCACAACCGGCGTACCATATAGTAACGCCCGGTGGTCAGCTTCGTCTCGTAAAACGCGGCGTCAGAGGTGCCAGTTGCCAGCGCGTCCAGCGACGCACGTGCCATCCGGGCCCACATCAGACCCAGGCAGACATGGCCGAACAGGTGCATGAAGTCATTCGACCCGGCCAGCGCATGGTTCGGGTTTTTCATGCCGTTTTGCATGAAATACATTGATGCGGCCTGAAGGTCCTTGGAGGCGGCTTTCAGCGGTTCGATGAAGTCCCCCATGCCGTCCTCGTCGCCTTGTTCTTTGCAGAACTCCTTGACCATATTGAAGAACGCCATGACGTGCTTGCCGCCGTCCTGGGCCAACTTGCGGCCCACCAGGTCAAGCGCCTGAACACCGTTGGCCCCTTCATAGATCATCGCAATACGGGCATCGCGGGTGAACTGCGACATGCCGTGTTCTTCGATATAGCCATGGCCGCCATAGACCTGCTGGGCCTTGACCGTCATGTCATAGCCTTCGTCGGTCAGGAACCCTTTCAGAACGGGGGTCATCAGCGAAATCAGGCCGTCGGCGTCGGCGTCTTTGGACCGATGCGCCTGGTCAATCAGGCTGGCGCCCCAGTACAGGAACGCACGTGCGCCTTCGATAAAGCTTTTCTGATCCATCAGCGAGCGGCGGATGTCCGGGTGTACGATCAGCGGATCGGCCGGGCCATCCGGGTTCTTGACGCCAGTCACGTCGCGCCCCTGAAGGCGTTCCTTGGCATAAATCACGGCGTTCTGATATGCCGCTTCGGCTTGGGCCAGACCCTGCATGCCGACGCCCAGGCGGGCCTCGTTCATCATGGTGAACATGGCGCGCATGCCCTTGTTCAGATCGCCCAGCAGATACCCGGTGGCCTCGTCATAATTCATGACGCAGGTCGAGTTGCCGTGGATGCCCATCTTTTTCTCGATGTTGCCCACCGATACGCCATTGCGCGACCCGACGTTGCCGTCTTCGGTCAGGTTGAATTTGGGCACGATGAACAGGCTGACGCCCTTGATGCCCTCGGGCCCGCCGGGGATCTTGGCCAGCACCAGGTGGATGATGTTGTCGGCCATGTCATGGTCGCCCGACGAGATAAAGATCTTCTGGCCGGAAATCTTATAGCTGCCATCGTCCTGCGGTTCAGCCTTGGTGCGCATCAGGCCTAGATCGGTGCCGCAATGCGGTTCCGTCAGGTTCATGGTGCCGGTCCATTCACAGGAGATCATCTTGGGCAGATAGGTATCTTTCTGTTCCTGCGTGCCATGCGCCAGGATCGCCGAGGCGGCCCCATGGGTCAGGCCCTGGTACATCACGAACGCCTGGTTGGCGGCGGAGAACGTCTCGCCCACAGCCGTGCCCAGCAGGGTCGGCATGTTCTGGCCGCCGAATTCTTCGGGCATGTCCAGCCCGGTCCAGCCGCCGTCTTTCATCTGCTCGAACGCGTCTTTGAAACCGGTGGGGGTGTAAACGATGCCGTTTTCCAGCCGACATTTCTCCTGATCTCCAACGGCGTTCAGCGGCGTCAATACTTCTGAGGCCAGCTTGCCAGCCTCTTCCAGAACGGCCGAGGTGAAATCAGGTTCCAGGTCGTCGTAACCGGGGATGGTGCTTTCGTGGGCCTTCAACACATCGTGCAGGATAAAGGCCATGTCTTTGGTGGGCGCGGTGTAGGTAGGCATTCGGGCGTCCTTATTCGGCGGCTTCGGTTTTTTCGAACGAGGCGATCATCTGTTCAGCCCAGTTCAGTTGGTCAGTCATGTCGGCAATGGCGACATCCATCTCGTCGCGCTGTTTTTTCAGGCTGTTCAGGTGCTGAAGCCCGATCTTGTGCGTCTCGCGCAGCTGCGTTTGCTGCTGGTCGCCAAGGTCGTACAGGTCCAGTAACTGGCGGATTTCTTCCAGCGCAAAGCCAAATCGTTTGCCGCGCAGGATCAGCTTCAGCCGGGCGCGGTCGCGTTTCGTGAACAGGCGCTTCTGGCCTTCCCGGATCGGCGAAATCAGTTCCTTCGCCTCATAGAATCGCAAGGTCCGTGCGGTCACGCCATAAGCGTCGCACATCTCGCGGATGGTCATCTGGTCATCGGTCATGTGTGTCTCCGATATCGAATACGGTCGCCCCCTCGATATGGGGGGCGTCCCTGTTGCCTACACTACAGGTTTACGTTGACGTAAATGTAACGTCGCGTCACGCTAATTCGGAACTTAACGTCACTTTGCGCATATTTTTGCTGACCTAGGGGAAGGTCGGCTCAACTCAGGGTGGTTGCGGCGCCGTCGCGCAGTCTTTGCAGATCGTCGATCGAGTCCACAAGTTGCGCGTGTTGATCGCGCAAGGCGGCCAATTGACGGTCGGCCAGTTCGACCCAGGCCTGCATTTGTGCGTCGGTGCCCTGTTCGTCATAGATCATCAGCCACTGGCGCAATTCTTCCAGTGCAAAGCCGAAACGACGGCCGCGCAGAATCAGGGTCATGCGGGCGACTTCGCGCGAGGTATAGAACCGCGTGCGGCCTTCTTTCTCAGGTTCCAGCAACTCGATGTATTCATAGTACCGCAAAGTGCGTGGGGTTACGTCGAACTTGGCACACATTTCCTTGAAGGTGAGGCGGTCGTCGTCGGACATGTTTGTTTCCCTGCGGTGGCACGTGGCGCGACGGTAATGCCTCAGCGCGCTGGGATCAATTCATGAAACCGGGGGCGAGCCAATAGAATGCATAGGCAACAATCAGGGCAGGGACGGCCGAATAGGCTGTCGCGACCAAGGCTGCGCGTGGGTTCAGCGCAATAGCCGGGAACAAGGCGTCGCCGTCATTGGAAATTGCGTTGCCGATCAGCGCTGAAAAAGGGATCACCCCGTTCAGGAACAGCGTCGCCACCAGAACCTGTGGGCCACAGCCAGGGATGAAACCGATCAGGATGGCCATCAGCGGCAACAGCGGCGCGATGGTTTCAAACATCTGCGCGATGTCCAAACCGGCGAACTCAGCGACATAATCATAGGCCAGATAGGCCCCGATCACCCAGACCGAGATAAAGGCTGTTTCTTCGGCCATGCGCGTCACGGGGGTGTCCTGGGGGTTGGTCATCGCCGCCAGGATGGAGGTCGACCAGATCAAAAGCCCGGTGAATGTTCCGGCGATGGCGATAGGCAAAATGGGCACGCCGAAAACCGCATGAAGCTCGGTCTGTGCAAGCTGAGCGCCGCCGACGACCAGTCCGGGCACGGCCAAAAGCAGATACAGGATGTCCTGTGGGCGAAGCCTGCCAATGCGCGGGGCCAGTTCACAGGTCCCTTGTGTGATGGTGCGGAATTCGACCCGGTGGATGCGGTCGACGATCCAGCCCGACAAGACGCCCACCACCATCGACAGCGGCAGAACCACCAGCGCCGCCTCCGGGCGGGTGGCGATCAACAGGAAGGCCGCGTCGCCCATGGTTGCGGTTAGCGTCGCAACCACGGCGCCAAATCCCACATTGCCAGAGGAATAGGCCGCAACGACCACGACCGCGCCACCGCACCCCGGTGTCGCGCCAAGCAGAGCGGCCAGCGGCACCTGCGCACCTTTCGCGCCCTTCAATGCGCTGCCAATATCGAAGTTGAACAACCGTTCCGCCCCATAGAACAACAGCAGGGTGGTCGCGACAAAGACTGAGACTTGCGTATAGGCGTCCACCATCAGCTCGCGGGTCAATTCACCCAGGCGCCCGGGCCAAAAGGCCAGTGCGGTAAGGATCAGAACCACCAACAGGCGCTTTACCCGGAACGGTCCCAAGCGCTCGGCAGCGGCCGGTGCGGGAGTGGGGGCAGAGGAGGGGGGCGTGTCGGTCATGGCGTCCTGCAATTGCGAATTATTCTCAGTTGCAAAAGATAACACTTGCCCCCACCTTTGCAAGCGCGAATAAAACACGGGACGAATTTTGCCGCGAAAGGCGCACGCACATGAGCTTGACCCCTGAAAAGAAAGCGGAAATAACGCGACGGTTTACCGAAGCGATCCCCCATTGTACCGCTTTGGGCATGAAGTTGGTGCAAATCAGCGACGGCGAAGCGCTGATCGAGATGCCCTATGATGAACGTTTCATCGGGGATCCGCGCACAGGGGTCATTCACGGGGGGGCGGTGTCGGCCCTGATGGACACCTGTTGCGGCGCGGCGGTGATGAGCCACCCTGAGGCCCCCAAGATCACCGCGACGATTGATTTGCGCATTGACTATATGCGCCCCGCGACGCCCGGTCAGACGATCCGGGCGCGGGCGACCTGTTACCGCGTAACGAAATCGGTCGCTTTTGTGCGCGCGGTGGCGATGGATGACGATGAAGACCGCCCCGTCGCTGCCGCAGCGGGCACCTTCACCGCCGACCATTCCAGCAGCCGCAAATCCAACGAGGCCCTGTCATGAACCATCAACAGCCAGAACCCGTTCACGTGGTGCAAAAGCGGCGCGACTCGGCGTTGAATGCCTTGGCCCATGGCGTGCCCTATGTCGAATTTCTGGGCATCGAATTTGATCGGCGCGGCGATGAGCTCACCGCCATCCTGCCCTTTTCCGAGAAGTTGATCGGCAACCCGATGTTGCCCGCGATCCATGGCGGCGTGACAGCGGCTTTTCTGGAGACCGCAGCGATCATCGAATTGGGGTGGTCCATCCTGTGGGATGACATCGAAAGCGGCGGTGTCGACCCTGAAACTCTGACCCCTGGACAGTTGCCGAATTTTCCTAAAACCATCGGGTTTACAGTGGATTATCTGCGGTCGGGCTTGCCGCGCGATGCCTATGCGCGGGCGCGTATCAACAGGTCCGGGCGGCGCTATGCGTCCGTCCATGTCGAGGCCTGGCAAGACAATCGCACCCGCCTGTATGCCCAGGCCACCGGCCATTTCCTGATGCCTGCGCGCGATGGCTGAGGCCGCCGTCGCGCTGAGCCATTCGCGGGTTCTGCACATCGCTGTCCCCATCGTTCTGGCCAATGCCACCGTGCCCATCCTGGGGGCGGTGGACACCGGCGTTGTGGGCCAGATGGGCGCCGCAGCACCCATCGGTGCCGTCGGTATCGGCGCGATTATTTTGACCGCGATCTATTGGATTTTCGGCTTCTTGCGCATGGGCACCACTGGCATGACAGCCCAGGCTCTTGGCGCGGGGGACAACGGCGAGGTCGCCGCGCTGTTGACCCGTGCCCTGTTGATCGGGCTGGGGGGCGGGGTTGTCCTGATTTTGGTGCAATCGTTGCTGTTCTGGGCTGCGTTCCTGATCGCCCCGGCCTCGCCCGAAGTGGAGGGGATGGCGCGCGCATATATGGTCATCCGGGTCTGGTCCGCGCCCGCCGCCATTGGACTGTACGGCATTACCGGCTGGTTGATTGCGCAAGAGCGCACGCGGGCCGTTCTGATCCTGCAACTGTGGATGAACGGGCTGAATATCGGGCTGGATCTGTGGTTTGTGATGGGGCTGGACTGGGGGGTCAGCGGCGTTGCCTTTGCAACATTCCTGGCGGAATGGAGCGGCTTTGCGCTGGGCCTGTTCCTGTGTCGCGAGGCCTTTCGTCAACCGGATTGGCGTGATTGGGCGCGGGTGTTTGACCGGATGATCCTGCGGCGTATGGCGGGTGTGAATACCGACATCATGCTGCGCAGCCTGATGTTGCAGACGCTGTTCGTCAGCTTTCTGTTCTATGGGGCAAATTATGGTGACACGACCCTAGCCGCTAACCAGATTTTGCTGCAATTCCTGTATATTACCGCATATGCGATGGATGGTTTCGCCTTTGGCGCGGAAACGCTTGTGGGCCAGGCAATCGGGGCGCGTGACCGCAGCGCTCTGCGCCGGGCCGCCTATCTGTGCAGCCTGTGGGGCGGGATGATCGTGATTATCCTGGCCTTGATCTTTGCGCTGTTCGGCGGGATCATCATTGATGTGATGACCAACGCTCCAGACGTGCGGAGCGCGGCGCGCGAATATCTGGTCTGGATGGTCCTGGCCCCTTTGGTGGGCTGGGCACCCTGGATGTTGGACGGCATCTTTATTGGTGCCACGCAAACCCGCGACATGCGCAACATGACGGTGGTGTCTTTTGTGATTTATGGCCTGGCGCTGTTGGTTTTCCTGCCGCTGTTTGACAACCACGGGCTGTGGGCGGCACTTCTGGTCAGCTTTGCCGCGCGTGGCGTGACGCTGGCGGTGAAATACCCCAAGATCGAAGCGCGTCTCTAGAGGATTCCAAGCACGCTTTCCGGCGGGCGTCCTATGCGGGCTTTGCCGTTGTGCAGCACAATCGGGCGTTCGATCAGGATCGGCGCTGTCACCATGGCCTGGATCAACGTGGCGTCATCGCTGTCTCGGCTTAACCCCATGTCTTTGAAAGCGGCTTCTCCGGTGCGCATCATCTGGATCGGCGCCACGCCAAGGGCGGCAAGAACGGCGCGCAGGTCTTCTGCGCTGGGCGTATCTTCAAGGTAGTTTCGCACCGTCGGGGCGTGGCCCTGATCCTGCAACAGCGCCAGTGTTGCGCGCGATTTCGAACACCGCGGGTTGTGCCAGATGGTGATCACAGCCATGCTTCGCGCCCTGTGCCAACCGCGTCTGCCACATGGTCAAACCCGTCGCGTTCCAACAGTTTGTCCAGGCCCAAAGCGATCTCCTCGACCAGGCTCATCCCCTTGTAGGCCAGTGCCGAATAGAGCTGAACGACATGGGCGCCGGCGCGAATTTTCTGATAGGCATCTTCGGCCGAAGCAATGCCACCAACCCCCACCAGGGGCATATGCCCGTCGGTCATCTGGCTGAGCTTGGCCAGAACTTGCGTGGACTTTTCGAACAAAGGAGCGCCAGAAAGCCCGCCAGCCTCATCTTTGCTTGCACTTTTCAAACCTTCGCGGTCCAAAGTGGTGTTCGTGGCGATGATCGCGTCAATCTCGGCCTCTTGCGCAACCTGGGCGATTTCCGCCAGCTCGGCATCTGTCAGGTCTGGAGCGATTTTCAGAAAAATGGGCGTGTATTTTCCCAGCCCGTCGCGCACGTCAATGACGCCTGCCAGCAGGGCCGATAGGGCCTCGGCCCCTTGCAGATCGCGCAGCTTTTCGGTGTTGGGCGACGACACGTTTACGGTGGCGAAATCCACATGTGGGCCACAGGCCGCCAACACGCGGGCAAAATCATTGGCGCGGTCGTCACTGTCTTTGTTGGCGCCCAGGTTCACCCCGACAGGCACCGGGCGCAGGCGTGAACGGCGGGTCAGGCGGGCGGCCGCGGCCTCCATGCCTTCGTTGTTAAAGCCATAGCGGTTGATCACCGCCTGGTCTTCGGTCAGGCGAAATAGGCGCGGTTTCGGGTTGCCTGGCTGCGGTCGGGGGGTGACCGCGCCGACCTCGACAAAGCCGAAACCGGCCTGGGTCAACGCATCGACCACCAGGGCGTTCTTGTCATATCCGGCGGCCAGGCCAACCGGGTTGGTCAGGGTCATGCCGCAAAACGTGGTCTCCAGACGCGGGGTTGTCACCAGGCCGGAAAGCGGTACGACGCCCATCTTCATGGCCATCATCGCCAGGGTGTGGGCGCGTTCCGGGTCGATCTGGTGCAGGGCCTTAAGCGCGACTTTTTCGATCAGTGTCATGTCATGTCCTCAGGGAAGTCATGGCCGGTTTCCCCAAGCGGAAGGGGGCGGTGCCACAGCACATCTTTCAGGGTCAGTGCCCTGTAAAGATGCGGAAAGTCCGCGCCGCCACGGGACACTTCCCATATCAGCGCATCGCCCAGCGTGTCGGACTCCAATGCCAGAAGGACCAGGTCCGTTTCGCCTGCGAAATGTTTGGCGGCGGTCTCGGCGGCCTGGGTGGCGGTCGAAAAGTGCACAAAGCCGTCGGCGACATCGACAGGCGCCCCGGTGGTTTCACCTTTGGCCTGGAGCTGGGCCCATTCGGGCGCGCGGAATATCTTGTAAATCAGCATGGCCACGACATGCCGCGCGCCGGGCTCAAGGTCAAGCGTGCGCTGTCACTTGGCCGTCATTCGCTGACCTGACGGCAAGTTCTGTGCGGGACTTTGACTTAGGCCGCGACTCGCGCCACTCTCACCAACAGATCAAAAATCCAGGGGGTTCCCATTATGAAACGTATTTTGACGTCCGTAGCCGCATTGGCTGTGACCAGCGGCATGGCTGCGGCGGACTATTCTCTGACCATTCTGCATACCAATGATTTCCACGCGCGGTTTGAACCGATCAGCAAATATGACAGCGGTTGTTCTGCCGAGGATAACGCCGAAGGCAAATGCTTTGGCGGCTCGGCCCGATTGCAGACCGCGATTGATGCGGCACGCACGCGCACGAACAATTCGATCCTGGTGGATGGTGGCGACCAGTTCCAGGGCACGCTTTTCTATACCTATTACAAGGGCGCGCTGGCGGCCGAGATGATGAACCAGATGGGCTATGACGCGATGACCGTGGGAAACCACGAATTCGACGATGGCCCCGAGGTACTGCGCGGCTTCATGGATGCGGTGAATTTTCCGATCCTGATGTCCAATGCCGACGTGTCGGGCGAAGAGATGCTGGCTGGCAAGCTGGCGAAATCGACCGTGATCGAACGGGGCGGAGAGAAGCTGGGTCTGATCGGCCTGACGCCGCATGACACGGACGAACTGGCCAGCCCCGGCCCGAATGTCGTGTTCACCGACCCGGTGTCCGCGGTGCAGGGCGAGGTCGACAAGCTGGCCGAAATGGGCGTGAACAAGATCATCGTTCTGTCCCACTCGGGCTATGGCGTGGACCTGCGCGTGGCGGCGGAAACCACCGGTATCGACGTGATCGTTGGTGGCCACACCAACACTCTGCTGTCCAACAGCAATGAACGCGCCGAGGGGCCTTATCCGACCATGGTCGGCAGCACGGCGATCGTGTCGGCCTATGCCTATGGCAAGTTTCTGGGCGAACTGAATGTGACGTTCAACGACGCAGGTGAAGTCACCGAAGCTGTGGGCGAGCCGATCATCATGGATGCCGCCGTGGCGCAGCATGAATCGACTGTTGCGCGCATCGCCGAGGCCGCCGTGCCGTTGGAGGAAGTCCGCAACCGTGTCGTCGCCGAAACCGCCGAGGCCATTGATGGCGAACGCGGCAGCTGTCGCGCCGCCGAATGCGCCATGGGCAACCTGATTGCCGATGCAATGCTGGCGCGCGTCAAGGATCAGGGCATCCAGATCGCCATTCAGAACGGTGGCGGCATTCGCGCATCGATTGACGCGGGCGAAGTCACCATGGGCGAAGTCCTGACAGTGCTGCCGTTCCAGAACACGCTGTCGACCTTCCACGTCACCGGCGCAGTGGTTGTCGAGGCCCTTGAAAACGGGGTCAGCCAGTACGAAGACGGCGCAGGTCGGTTCCCGCAAGTGGCTGGCATGACGTTCACTTTTGACGTGGCGCAGGAGCCGGGCAGCCGGATCAGCGATGTCATGGTGGGGGGCGCGCCGATTGACCCGGCCGCGTCCTACGGCGTTGTGTCCAACAACTATGTGCGCAATGGCGGCGACGGCTATAAGATGTTTCGCGACGCCACGCATGTCTATGATTTTGGACCTGACCTGGCTGATGTGACCGCTGAATACATGGCGGCCATGGGGCCGGTGAAGCCGATGCTGGACGGACGTATCACGGCGAAATAAGCGCCGAACATTGACCTTCAAGGCCTCCGGCGCGACAGTGTCGGGGGCTTTTTTGTGCGAGGCGACATGGACCACCCTTTGATCGACCTGATCAACGCCAAAATCCGCGCGGCGGAAGAAAACGGTGATTTCGATAATCTGGAAGGGGCGGGCAAGCCTTTGCCAAAGGTCGACGACCCGGAAAACGTGCTGATCAACCGGTTGATGAAGGAAAATGGCGCGGTGCCGGAATTCGTCACCCTGTCACGCGAACTGGCGCGTCTGCGCGAGGAGCTGCGCGAGACGGGAGATCGCACGCGCAGGCGGGACATCATGACGGAAATGTCGATGATGGATGCAAAGATTGCCATGGCCCGCAAGGCGTATCGCTGATGTGTGGGCGGTTCGCCCTGACCTTGCCAACGGATGCCATGGCGGCGCTTTTCGGGGCGCTGCCCGCCAACGACTTGCCGATCGTTCCGAATTATAACATCTGCCCAACCAACAACGTGCATGTGGTGTGGACCGGTGAAAATCGACGGCTGTCGGCGATGCGGTGGGGGTTCTTGCCGTTCTGGTACAAAACGCCGACAGATGGCCCGCTGCTGATCAATGCCCGGGCCGAAACGATTGCCGAGAAACCCGCCTTTCGCGACGCTGCCCGGGCGCGGCGGTGCCTGATCCCGGCGACAGGGTTTTACGAATGGTCCAAGGGCGACGGTGGCGTGCGCCTGCCTTGGTATATCCAACGCACGGACGACGCGCCGCTGGCCATGGCCGGGATTTGGCAGGGCTGGGGCGAAGACAGGTTGCCCACCTGCGCCATCGTCACCACCCGCGCGAATGACACCATCGCTGCGGTGCACCACCGCATGCCTGTGGTGTTAGAGGCGCAGGATTGGGCCAAATGGCTGGGCGAAGACGGGCACGGTGCGGCCACCCTGATGCGCCCGGCGCGCGATGAAGTTCTGACCTATCATCGGGTCGGCACTGAGGTGAATTCGAACCGCGCCTCGGGCTCGGATCTGGTGACGCGCCTGGCGGACTAACCCCTTGGCCTTTGGCCAGATCTTGACCATCCTCCCTCGGTCCAGGTCCAGGCTGGCATCTTATCGAGAAGCTGGTCGGAATGTGTGTCCGCATGAGACCGTTTCCTCGATATCACAATTCATAACGGGGACACAAAATGCTAACCCTAGTGGTGCGATGTGAATCACGCGGCAATTCAGGAGAGGCGAAATGGTCGAATACACAGGGCCAGAGCTGTGCGCGAGGTCAGCTGTCGATGTGGTCACAATGCTGCGCAAGGGGGAGGTCAGCCCGGCCGAAGTGCTGGACGCGAGCCTTGAGCGCCTGGCCCAGGTCGAGCCTGCCGTGAACGCCATTCCGGTGATCTGCGAGGCCCGCGCCCGGGCCGCCGTTCTGGATCATACCAAGGCTGGGCATCCCGGTTGGCTGGCGGGTTTGCCGATCAGTATCAAAGACTTGACGCCGGTTGAAGGGGTCCTGTCCACCTTTGGCACAAAGGGACTGGCGGAGAATATCCCCAAGGCCTCGGACCCGTTGGTTCTGCGACTTGAGGCGCGCGGCGGCGTGGTCACGGGCAAGTCAAACACCCCGGAATTCGGGGCGGGCGGCAATACGTTCAACGATGTTTTTGGCCCGACGTTGAACGCCTATGACACGCGCCTGAACGCGGGCGGCTCGTCCGGCGGCGCGGCCGTGTCGCTGGCCACCGGGGAATTTTGGCTAAGCCATGGCTCGGACCATGGTGGCAGCCTGCGCACGCCTGCGGCCTATAACGGCATCGTCGGATTGCGCCCATCGACGGGTCGGGTGTCTTCGGCCTCAGAAGCCGGGTTCATCGGCGAAGGGGCGCAGGGTCCGATGGCGCGGTCTGTTGCCGACTGCGCCCTGTTTCTGGATGCGATGTGCGGCTATGAGCCCGCCGCGCCGCTGTCCTATCCGGCACCGGAGGTCCCGTTTCAGGAGGCCGTTCATCGCGCCGACGGCAAGGTTCGCGTTGGTTTTGCCCCGGATCTGGGCGGCTTTGCCCCGGTTGACACGGATATGGACCGGTATCTGCGCCGGGCCATGATGGCATGTGAGGCAGGGGGCGCCACGGTCGAGGAAGCCTGTCCCGACCTGCCAGAGCTTGAGGCGACCTATCACACGCTGCGCGGCATGATGTGGGCGACCATGTTCAGGACCGCGCCCGACAGTTTGACCAGGCATTTCAAGGATACGCTGGTACAGAACATCGCGTTCGGCCGGGCTTTGACGATTGACGACATCACGGCGGCGCAGCTTTCGCGGTCGAAAATATACAGCAACCTCAATGCGTTCTTTCAGGTGCACGATGTGCTGGCGATGCCCGTTGTCGGCAATATGCCCCATGTGCAGAGCGAAGAATGGGTGCGCGAGGTCGGTGGCCAGACCTTGACCGGGTACATGGATTGGCTGCGCTTTGCGTTCCTTGCGACAGTGTCGAGCATGCCGGCGATTTCGGTGCCGGTCGGCCTGTCGGATGACGGCATTCCAGTGGGCCTGCAACTGGTCGGCCCGCCCCGTGGCGAAGCCAAGCTGCTGCAAGCCGCCCGCGCGGTCGAAGTGGCGATGGGTGGCCCGCGGGGGCCGATTGACCCGGTGCGCCGCCATGGCTGAGCCGGGACTTTTGGGCGAATTCCTGACCCGTGTTGCGCGGGTCGGGCGCGGTCGCGGACCTGCGCGTGACCCGCTGGAGCTGTGCTCCGAGCTGTTGGGCGACAAGGGTGAAGTGTCCGGTCTGGTCGCGGCGCTGGACATCCTGGAGGGGATCGAGGCCTTGGACCGCGAAGGTTTTCTGCGGTTCTGTCAGGGGTTGGCTGCGTGGTTTGGCGTGGACAAGGTCGCTGTCGAAGCCGCCATCGCGACCTATCACAAGACGGGCGAGGCGCGCGTCTTGCACGAGGCGGCGGACCCCAGAAGCCAGGAGCTGATCCGACGTATCAACCGCGCGCCCGGCACCACGGCGCGGCTGGTGGCCCTGCGTGCGCGCCTGATTGACCTGACCCGTACACATCCCGACCTGAAGGGGGTGGACCGCGATTTCCTGCACCTGTTTTCCAGCTGGTTCAATCGCGGTTTTCTGGAGCTGCGCCATGTGGATTGGTCCAGTCCGGCGTCCGAGCTGGAAAAGATCATCAGCTATGAGGCGGTGCACGAGATTTCCGGCTGGGACGATCTGCGCCAGGGCGTTGCCGACCCGGACCGACGGCTGTTTGCGTTTTTCCATCCCGCCATGCCGGGCGAGCCTCTGATCTTTGTCGAAGTGGCCTTGATGGCCGAAATCCCCGGCGCGATCGGTGACATCATCGCGGTAAAACGCGACCCGGTGGATCCCGAAGCGGCGAAGGTTGCGGTGTTCTATTCGATCTTGAATTGCCAAAAAGGCCTGCGGGGCATCAGTTTCGGCAATTTCCTGATCAAACAGGTCGTGTCCGAATTGCAGCGTGAACTGCCCGGCCTGAGCACCTTTGTCACCCTGTCCCCGGTGCCCGGTCTGCGCCGTTGGGCGGACGCGAAAGGGATTGAGGCGCCCGGCATAGCGGGGTTGGAAAATGCATGGGGGTCATGGCCAATTACCTCTATGATCTGAACAAAATCGAGGCCAATCACCAGGCCTATGCGAATGAGGGCGTGATCACGGCAGCACAAAAAGTGCGCCAGATGGCACGCAAGTGAAAGGACGACCGATGTACCGACAGAACTACCTGGCCCACGCCATTTCCAGCGCTTCGGATGGGCGCGGCGACGCGACTTTTCTGATCCGTGACCCGGATGGGGAAAAGGTGACCTATGCTGCGTTCTGGGCCGGGGCCGAACGCATGGCGGCAGTGCTGGTCGCAGCCGGGGTTCAGCCTGGCGACCGGGTTGCCGTGCAGGCCGACAAGACCGTTGCGATGTTGGAGCTGTACGTCGGCTGTGTCCTGGCGGGCGGCGTGTTTTTACCACTGAACACGGCCTATACCCCGACCGAGGTGACCTATTTCCTGGAGGATGCCAAGCCGCGCGTCTTCGTCTGCGATCCCGGCACGCTGGAGGGGCTGGCCCCGGTGGCCGAAGCTGCTGGCGTGGCCAAGGTCCTGACCCTGGGCGCGGGGGACATCGGCACATTGATCGAAGCGCAGGCAGGGGCCGAGGCCGGTTTCGTGGCGGTCGCACGCGGTGTCGATGACCTGGCGGCGATCTTGTATACGTCGGGGACGACGGGGCGGTCGAAAGGCGCGATGCTGACCCATGGTGGGTTGGCGTCAAACAGCGAAACATTGCGGGACTATTGGCGTTTTACCGACAAAGATGTGCTTATCCATGCCCTACCGATCTTTCACACGCATGGTTTGTTCGTTGCCACAAATGTTACGCTTATGGCCGGTGGATCGTGCATTTTCATGAGCAGTTTCAATGCGCAAGACGTGTTGGGATATATGTCGCAAGCGACTGCGCTGATGGGGGTTCCAACCTTCTATACCCGCCTGTTAGAGCTGGAGGGGCTGGGCGAGGCCGCCAGGGGAATGCGTCTGTTCGTGTCCGGCTCGGCGCCGCTGTTGGCGGAAACCCATGACCGGTGGCGCGCCACGACGGGTCACGCCATTTTGGAACGCTATGGCATGACCGAAACGAACATGAACACGTCGAACCCTTACGATGGCGATCGGCGTGCGGGGACTGTTGGTTTTCCGCTGCCGGGGGTTGAGGTGAAAATCTGTGACCCGACCACGGGTCAGACCTTGGCGCCGGGCGAAATTGGTGTGATCGAAGTGCGCGGCCCCAACGTGTTTGCCGGATACTGGCAGATGCCCGAGAAGACGGCAGAAGAGCTGCGCGAGGACGGCTTTTTCATCACCGGCGATCTGGGGCAGATTGATGACGACGGCTATGTCGCGATTGTGGGTCGTGGCAAGGATCTGATCATCACCGGTGGTTTCAACGTCTATCCGAAGGAAATTGAGGGGCTGATTGATGATCTGCCCGGTGTGTTGGAAAGCGCTGTGATCGGTGTGCCACACGCGGATTTCGGTGAAGGTGTGGTGGCCGTGGTGGTGCCGAAAAAAGGGGCGTTGGTGACCTCTGAGACCGTTATGAGCGACATTTGTGACAGCCTTGCAAAGTTCAAGCAGCCCAAGCAGGTGGTTGTGGTGGCTGAATTGCCGCGCAACACCATGGGAAAAGTGCAGAAGAACCTGTTGCGGGACGACTACGCTGCGCTGTTGACCTAGGGTTCTGCCCCGGATTGCGCCCTGGTCTTGACGCCTTCGGCATCTGCGTCCCGGTCGCGGCAAGCTCGCTTTGCTCGCCATGGTATCTGGTGGCCGAGCCTGCGGCTCGGCGGTGGCGTGAGCTTGCGATGGCTGTGGTCCGCGTGGGGTGCGTTTGCAGGCAAACGCGGGCCTCCGGCGGGGATACTTTTGGCAAGAAGAAAAGGGGTGGATCAGTCGCCGTCTTGCCAACGATAGAGGTGGTAGGCGCCGCGCAACAACAGGCGCCGGGCGCGTCCTAGGGGGAAGCGGGCCAATGGGGCTTGGTGGACCTTTGGTGGGGGCTTGCGCCCCAGAACCATGTCGGCCAGTCGGGCGCCGGTCCAGGTGCCCATGGCGACGCCGTTGCCGTGATAGGCCATGCCCGCCCAGGCGTTTTGCCAGTCGCCGATAGGCCCGGCATAGGGTGTCAGGTTACGGGCGAGGCACACCAGACCTGACCAGAAATGCGGCGTTTCCACATCGGCCCAGGCGGGGAACATCCGGGTCAGATCGGCGCGGGTGATGTCGCGCATAGCGGCCTGTCCGGTGGCGGTGGCCGTCACATTTCCACGTGTGCCAATCAGGAAGCGATTGTCGGGTAATAGCCTGAAATAATGTAGCAAATGGCGGCTGTCATAGGACATGAGATCCGAGGTCCAGCCCTGTTCTTCGCGTTCATCTTTGGTCAGAGGACGGGTCACCAGAATGTTGGATTGCACCGGCAGAAACCGGGCCCGCAGCCAGGGTGGCAGGTCTTCGGAGGAATAGCCGTTGGTCGCCAGGATCAGCTTGTTCGCCGTGATGCGGCCCGACGGGGTCGTGACCACATAGCCTCCGTTTTGCGGTGTGATCTTGGTTGCCGGGCTGTGGGCGCGGATGTCGACACCAGCCTTTTCGGCTGCCAGTGCCAGACCATGGGCGAATTTCGCCGGGTTTAGGGCAAAGCCAAGGCGCAGGTGCATGCCGGCGTGGAATTCGGGGCCGGATTGGCCGCGTTCGACCAGCTGGTCGCGGCTGAGCAGTTCTGCGCGTTCACCTAAGGCGGTATAGGCGTCGGCGTCGGCCTGAAGTGCGGCAATGGCCTGAGGGCGGTGGGCCAACAGGACCTCGCCGTCGGAATGGGTGTCGGCGTCGATGGCGTGGGTGTCGAGCAAGTTTGCCACAAGGTCGATTGCGCCCTTTTCTGCGTGATAAAATTCACGCGCAGCAGTTTCACCAAACCGTTTGGCCAGCTTTTCAGGGCCTGCCTTGGCCCCGCCCACGCAGCAGAAACCGCCATTGCGACCCGAGGCGCCCCAGCCGGGAACCTCGGCTTCGAGAACCATCACTTGTACGCCGTCCTGTGCCAGGTGAAGCGCGGCGGACAGGCCGGTATAGCCGCCGCCGATGATCACCACATCCGTGGTCAAATCACCTTTGGCGCGGGCCCAGTCATGGGGCGGGAGCTGCCAGAAACAGTCGGCGCGTGCGGCGTCGGAATAGGCGTAATCTTCGTAGAGCCGTTTCACAGTCGCCCCAGATAGGTGCGGTATTCGACCTGTGAAATCTCGGTGGTCAGCTGCGAAATTTCATCGCGGCGGACGTTCGTATAGATGCTTTGATAGCGTTCACCGAACGTGTCGCGAATAAAGTCCGAGGCGGCGAACCGTTCGACGGCCGCGCTCCAGTTGTCGGTCAGGGGGGCGGCCGGGCTGGCGGCGGGGTCGTCCAGCGGCATGGGCAGGGCAGGGGCATTGTCCAGCCCGTGCAACATGCCGCCAAGGATCGCGGTAATCGCCAGATAGGGGTTCACGTCGGCGCCGGAAATACGGTGTTCCAGGCGGGCGCCGGGCCCTTTGATTTCGGGCAGGCGCACGGCGGCGGCGCGGTTGTCAAAGCCCCAGTCTGGCGCGCTGGGCGCAAAGGAGTTGGGCTGGAACCGGCGATAGGAATTCATGTGTGGTGCGAAGATTGCCTGGGCGTCGCGCATGGTGTCCAGCACACCGCCGACGGCCGCTTTCAGGGTGTCCGACACCTTGCCCCCAGCGTCGAAGATATTCTTGCCGTCCGTGTCGACGAGTGAGGCGTGCACATGCATGCCGTTGCCCGGAAAACCGGCATAGGGTTTGGCCATGAAGGTGGCCTCCATCCCATGTTTGCGCGCAACCCCGCGCACCAGGCGGCGGAACCAGACGCCGGTGTCGGCGGCGGCCAACACGTCGTCGGTGTGGTGGAAATTGATTTCAAACTGACCGGGGCCGAATTCGGCAATCAGCGTGTCGGTGGGCAGACCTTGCACCTTCGATGCCGCAAGCACGTCGTCCAGGAACCCCTGCGTGCGTTCCAGCACTTCGAGGTCATAGTTCTGCGCGGTTGGCGAGCGGTCCGGCGGTGTTGGCCCGGCCTCCATGTCGTCGCGGGGTTTGAACAGGTAGAATTCCAGTTCGGTTGCCAGCACCGGGGTCAAGCCACGGTCGTGGAACCGGGTCACCATGTTTTTCAGCTGTTGGCGCGGCGACAATTGGCTGAGTTCCTGCGTGTCAGGATCAAGCATTTCAACCTGGACCTGGGCCACGTGACTTGCCGCCCAAGGCACCGGTTTCAGCGTGCCGGGAATGGGCACGATGCGCCCATCGGGGTCGCCCACGATGATGCCCAGGCCGGTCGCTTCGACCTCTTCACCCAAGATATTTGGTGCGTAGGTCGAAATCGGCAGGCGCACGGCCCCGTCGGCCAGTTTCGCTTCGTCATCGCCCGGAAGCCACTTGCCCCGCAGGACCGCATTCAGGTCGCACAGCATCAGCTCTAACCGGTCGGGCCGACCATGCTTGGTCACGTAAGCGGCGTATTCGTCACGGAAATTTTGCATCAGATGGCATCCTGTTCGTCCCGCTGGCGGCGGGTAATGGCACGTTTGGACATGAGCGATGTGGTGATCACCCCGACTGCGACAATGCCGATCATGATGGTCGACAGGGCGTTGATCTCGGGGCTGACGCCCAGACGCACAGCCGAGAAAATCTTGATCGGCAGGGTGGTTGAGCTGGGCCCGGAGGTGAAGGAGGCAATCACCAGATCGTCGAGCGACAGGGTGAAGGCCAGCAGCCAGCCTGAGATCACGGCGGGCGCGATGATCGGTAGGGTGACCAGGCGAAAGGCGTCAAACGGGGCGCAGCCGAGGTCCAGGGCGGCCTCCTCTAGGGACCGGTCAAACGTGACCAGGCGCGAGGAGACGACGACCGAGACATAGCACATCGAAAACGTCGTATGCGCCAGCACGATGGTGGTCGTGCCGCGGTCCAGCCCGATTGAAATGAACAGCAACAACAGTGACAGGCCGGTGATCACTTCGGGCATGACAAGCGGGGCATAGATCATGCCGGAAAACAGCGTGCGGCCATAGAATTTGCCACCGCGCACCATGACATAGGCGGCCATCGTGCCCAGAATTGTCGCCAGTGTTGACGACATGACCGCGACCTTTACCGTGACCCAGGCGGCGTCCAGAAAGGCCTCGTTCTGGAACAGCTCGCCATACCATTTGGTCGAAAATCCCGACCAGACCGTCACCAATTTCCCGGCGTTGAAAGAATAGATGATGAGGATCAGCATCGGGATATATAGGAACGCAAAACCCAAGGTGAGCGAGACCGTATTGAACCAGGACAGGCGTCTCATCGGCTGGCCTCCCGGTGTTTTTCCTCATTGCGCTGAAACAGCACGATGGGGATGATCAGGAGCAGCAGAAGGATGACCGCAACCGCCGAGGCGACAGGCCAGTCGCGGTTGGAGAAGAACTCCTCCCACAGAACCTTGCCGATCATCAGGGTTTTTGACCCCCCCAGCAGTGCCGGGATGACGAATTCGCCCATGGCGGGGATGAAGACCAGAAAGCTGCCCGCGATGATGCCCTGTTTGGACAGCGGCATGGTGATCAGCCAAAAGGCCGACAGGCGCGAACAACCCAGATCTTCGGCGGCCTCAAGCAGCGACGCATCAAGCCGATCAAGCGCGGCATAGATCGGCAGCACCATGAAGGGCAAATAGGTGTAAACGATGCCGATATAGACGGCGAGGTTGGTGTTCAGGATGACCAGCGGTTCTTGAATGATACCGATGTACATAAGCAGTTGATTCAACAGACCTTCGTTGGACAGGATCGCCTTCCAGGCATAGACGCGGATCAGGAAGCTGGTCCAGAACGGCAAGATCACCAGCATCATAAGCGTCGGGCGCCATTCGTCCGGCGCGCGCGCCATGCCATAGGCGATCGGATAGCCAACCATCAGCGTCAGCAGGGTGGAAATCAAAGCGATTTTCAGGCTCGACAGGTACGCCTTCCAGTACAGATCATCGCTGGCTAGGAACCAGAAATTTTCCATATCCAAACCGGCCCACCAGTCGGTGACGCCCGACCAACCCTGAGACAGATCCAGCGTCGGCGTATAGGGCGGGATCGCCAAAGTATAGTCCGACAGTGCAATTTTCAGCACGATCAGGAACGGCACCAGAAACAGTGCCAGAAGCCACAGGTACGGGACCGAGATCAGACCAAAACGGCGCATCAGTCCACCAGCACGGCGCCAGCCGTGTCCGTCCAGGACAGCCAAACGCTGTCTTCCCAGGTGAAGCTGCGCCGCTGAATGCGGCGCGTGTTGGCGGTTTGCGCCTTGATCACCGCGCCGCCGGGCAGTTCAACGTGATAGGTCGAGATGTTGCCAAGGTATGCGATGTCCAGCACCTTGCCCTGGATCGTATTGTTGCGGTCGCCGGGTTTTTCGGTGGTGATTGCCACTTTTTCGGGCCGGATCGCCAGCGCGACTTCGCTGCCTTCCGGGATGTCCTTAGAGCTTGCGGCCCAGAGCGGCGCGTGATCGTTGGCGAATTTGATATGCACATGGTCGGCGTCCGCACGGGTGGAAGTGCCGCGAATGATGTTCACATCACCAATGAAATCAGCAACATAGGTCGAATTTGGTTCTTCGTAGATCTGTTGTGGCGTGGCGACCTGCACGATCTTGCCGTGGTCCATCACGGCGACGCGTGAAGACACTGTCATCGCCTCTTCCTGATCGTGGGTGACGATCACAAAGGTGGTGCCGGTGGTCTCCTGAATGTCCATCAATTCGAACTGGGTTTCCTGGCGCAGCTTCTTGTCCAGCGCGCCCAGCGGTTCATCCAGCAACAACAGTTTTGGTGCCTTGGCGAGCGACCGTGCCAGCGCAACCCGTTGGCGTTGACCACCAGAAATCTGGTGCGGTTTGCGGGCCGCGAACTGCGACAGCTGCACCAGTTTCAGCATCTCTTCGACGCGGGCGGCGATCTTGTCGGCCGGCATCTTGTCCCGCTTCAGACCGAACGCGATGTTGTCAGCCACGGTTAGGTGCGGGAACAACGCATAGCTCTGAAACATCATGTTCACGGCGCGTTTGTTGGGCGGCACCGGTGCGATGTCCTGACCATCCAGCAGGATCGTGCCTTCGGTCGGGGTTTCAAAGCCTGCCAGCATCCGCATCATCGTGGTCTTGCCGCAGCCAGACGGGCCCAGCAGCGAGAAGAATTCCTGCGGGTAGATATCGACGGTCAAATCGTCGATGGCGGTGAAATTGCCAAACCGTTTGGTCACGTTCTTGAACTGGATGATCGGCTTGGCCGTGGGATCGGTCCACGGGGCAAAGATCTTCTGTGTGGCGGCTTCGGCCATCAGCATTCACCTCTTGCGCATTTCTGGGACTGGGTGGCCCCCCGCGCGGTGGCAGGGGGCCACAAGGGGGGCCGATGACGGGCTTAGGTGCCCGATTTGATCTTGGTCCACATACGCGTCACGACCCGCTGCACCTTGGGCGCATAGGGCGAGGTGGTGTAGAGGTTTTGCAGTGTGGCTTCGTTGGGATAGATCGCCGGGTCACCGATCACGTCTTCCTCAAGCATCGGCTGCGAGGCCAGATTGCCGTTGGCGTAATAGACATAGTTCGACGCCGCCGCCATGTTGTCCGCATCCATGATGAAGTTCAGGAACTTGTGGGCGGCTTCGGGGTTGGGCGCATCCGCCGGGATGGCCATTTGGTCAAACCACATCAGCGCGCCTTCGCTGGGGGCGTTATAGGCGATTTCTACGCCATTGTCGGCCTCGTCCGCCCGGTCGCGGGCTTGCAGGATGTCGCCGGACCAGCCGATGGCAACGCAGATGTCACCGTTTGCCAGCGCGTTGATGTATTCCGAGCTGTGGAACTTTTGCACATAGGGGGCGATGGCGGCCAGGACCGGTTCGGTCTTGGCGATCACGTCCGGGTCCTGGCTGTCGGGGTCTTCGCCGATATAGGCCAGCGCAGCGGGGATGATTTCGGCCGGGGCGTCCAGGAAATGCACGCCACAGGTGGCCAGTTTTTCCATGTTGGCGGGATCAAACACCAGGGCAAGCGATCCGATGGGCGCGTCATCGCCCAGCACTTCGGCCACTTTGCCGACGTTCACGCCGATACCGGTGGTGCCCCACATATAGTTGATCGAGTGGGTGTTGCCGGGGTCATATTTGTTGGTGCGTGCCTCGATCACGTCCCACATGTTACCATGGTTGGGCAGCTGCGCCATGTCCAGCGGCTGGAACACACCCGCGACGATCTGGCGTTGCAGGAAGGTGCCTGAGGGGACGACCACGTCATAGCCCGAACCACCGGCCAACAGCTTGGTTTCCAGCACTTCGTTCGAATCGAACACGTCATAGATCAGATCAATGCCGGTCTCGGCCTCGAATTTCGCCAGCAGGTCTTCGTCGATATAGTCTGACCAGTTGTAAACACGCACTTCTTCGGCGGTGGCGGCGGATGCGCCCATCGCCAAGGCCACGCCCAGAGTGATCCAAGTCTTGTTCATGAGTATTGCTCCCTGTGTCTGGGCTTTTTTGCCCGATCGCCTATATTTGATCAAAAAAACGCCCGCGACGCAATATGGTAATATTCGTCAGGGCGGGTTAGGCTGCGGTCCAAGAGTATCCATGAGGCCGGAATTGGCAAAGAAATTGTGACGGGGGAACGGGGCGTGCAGGAAAAATCAGCGAAACTGCCGGATCATGAGAAAGTGTATCGGCGGCTGCGGGAGATGATTCTGTTTGGGGAACTGACGCCGGGCCAGGCCGTGACCATTCAGGGGCTGGTGGACACGCTGGGGGTCGGCATGACGCCGGTGCGTGAAGCAATCCGGCGGCTGACCTCTGAAGGGGCGTTGGTCTTTCAGGGCAACCGACGTGTGACCGTGCCCGTTCTGGACGCTGACGAATGGGAGGAAATCGCCTTTGCCCGCTTGGTGGTTGAACCCGAGCTGTCCCGTTTGGCCGTGGAAAACATGGGGCCCGAGGATATTACCCGCCTTGTGTCCATTGATGATCAGTTGAACGCGGCGATCGACCGGGGCGATGTGCGCGGCTATCTTGAACACAACTATCGGTTCCACGCGGCACTGTATGAACTGGCCGGTGCGCAGGTGTTGTTGTCGATTGCCAATATGTTGTGGTTGCGTGGCGGGCCGTCCTTGCGTGTGGTGCTGGGGCGGTTTGGCACCGCGAACTTGCCCGACAAGCACGCCGAAGCAATGGCGGGCATGCGCAACGGCGACGGTCTTGCGGTGGCCGAGGCAATCCGGGGTGACATCGAACAGGGAATCGTCACGGTGCGGGCCCATCTGGTTGGTGAAAAGATTTGATCATAATGCACGGTGCCCGTTGACAGTGTGATTTTTGATCATATTCTGGGCGACAATTCCATATTTCACCCGTTTTGGGAGCGCCGACCATGAACAAGATCACGAATCACCTGCCGACAGAAGAGCTTCAGGCCATTGACGCGGCGCATCACATGCACCCGTTTTCCACCAATGATGAGCTGGCCGAGAAAGGCGCACGCATCATCACCAGCGCCAAGGGCGTGACCCTGACGGACAGCGAAGGCAATCAGATCCTGGACGCCATGGCCGGTCTGTGGTGCGTCAATATCGGCTATGGCCGTGATGAACTGGCCGACGTCGCCGCGCGCCAGATGCGCGAGCTGCCCTATTACAACACCTTCTTCATGACCTCGCATGTGCCGGTCATCGCGCTGAGCCAAAAGCTGGCGGAACTGGCGCCGGGCGACCTGAACCACGTGTTCTTTGCCACGGGTGGGTCGGACGCGAATGACACCAACATTCGCATGGTGCGCACCTATTGGGCGCAAAAGGGCAAGCCGACGAAACAGACGATCATCTCGCGCGAAAACGCCTATCATGGCTCAACCGTCGGGGCGACCAGCCTGGGCGGGATGAAGGGCATGCACGCGCAGGGCGGTCTGCCGATCCCCGGCATGGCCTATATCGACCAGCCGCATTGGTATGCCGAAGGCGGGGATACGGATCCCGAGGACTACGGTCTGGCCGTGGCCCGTCAGCTCGAGGCAAAGATTGCCGAGCTGGGCGAGGACAACGTCGCCGCCTTTATCGCGGAACCCGTGCAGGGGGCAGGCGGGGTGATTGTGCCGCCCGCGTCTTACTGGCCTGAAATTCAGCGCATTTGTGACGCGCACGAAATCCTGCTGATCGCGGACGAAGTGATTTGTGGTTTTGGTCGCACGGGCAACTGGTTCGGTTGCGAAACCTATAACATTCGCCCCGATATCATGACCATCGCCAAGGGCTTGTCCTCGGGCTATGCGCCCATCGGTGGCTCGCTGGTCTCGGACGAGGTCGCATCGGTCATGAACGCCTGCGAATTCAACCACGGGTATACCTATTCCGGCCACCCGGTGGCCGCTGCCGTGGCGTTGGAAAACCTGCGCATCATGGAAGAGGAAAACATCGTCGGCCACGTGCGCGATGTCGCCGCGCCGTATCTGAAGCAAAAGTGGGAGGCCCTGGCCGATCACCCCTTTGTGGGCGAAGCCAAGATCGTCGGCATGATGGCCTCGATCGCGCTGACCCCGGACAAAGCCAGCCGCGCCAAGTTCGCGGCCGACACCGGCACGGTGGGTTTCATGACCCGCGAACGCAGCTTTGCCAACAACCTGATCATGCGCCACGTGGGTGACCGGATGATCATCGCGCCGCCCCTGGTGATGACCACCAGCGACATCGACACAATGATGGACCGCGCGGTGCAGTCGCTGGACGAGGCCTATGCTGCGGTCAAAGAAGCAGGTCTGATGGTCGCCGGTTGATGGACATCCTGACCGCCAATGACCGGATCGGGGAATATCCCGACAGCTGGTACACCGACACCGCGACGCCGCCGGGGCCGTATCCGGCGGCGCAGGGTGATCTGCGCTGTGATGTCTGCATCATCGGCGCGGGCTTTGCCGGCCTGTCTGCGGCATTGCATATGGCCCGGGCCGGGTTGGACGTGGTGTTGCTCGAGGCGCATCGCGTCGGCTTTGGCGCCTCAGGGCGCAACGGCGGGCAGGTGGGCACCGGGCAGCGTCTGGAACAGGACGACCTGGAGCAGATGGTCGGGCATGACACCGCCCGCGCCCTGTGGGATCTGTCGCTGGAAAGCGTGCAATTGGTGCGCGATTTGGTGGCTGAACATGCGCCCGAGGCGGATTTCGTCGACGGTATCCTGCATGCTGATCACCGGGAGCGGTTCGTGCCGCACAGCCATGACTACGCCAGGAAATTGCGCGATGAGTATGGCTATGACCTGATCCGCCCTGTCGACAAGGACGAGTTCCGCCATCTGTGCGGATCGCCCGCCTATCACGGCGGCACATTGGACATGGGCGGCGGCCACGTACACCCGCTGCGCTATGCGTTCGGGTTGGCGCGAGGTGCGGTGGCGGCCGGTGCACGCATTCACGAGGTCAGCCGCGTGACCAAGGTGACGCCGGGCGCAACTGTAACGGTGAAAACCGACAGTGCGACGATCAAAGCGGATAACGTGTTGTGGGCCTGCAATGGATATCTGGGCCATGCCGAAGGGCAGATTGCCGCCCGGGTCATGCCGATCAACAACTATATTCTGGCGACCGAACCGTTGGATGCGGATTTTGCCAAAAGCCTGATCCGCGAAAACCATGCGGTGGCCGACAGCAAGTTCGTGATCAATTATTTCCGCCTGTCGGAGGACAATCGCATGCTGTTTGGCGGGGCGGAAAGCTATGGCTATCGCTTTCCGAAAGACATTACGAAACTGGTGTCCAAACCAATGCTGGAGATATATCCCCAGCTGAAAGACACGCGCATTGATTACGCCTGGGGCGGCACGCTGGGCATCACCATGAACCGCATGCCACATTTTGCCCGCCTGTCAGGCAATATCCTGACCGCGTCCGGCTACTCCGGCCATGGCGTTGCAATGGCGACCTTGGGCGGCAAGCTGGCCGCCGAGGCGCTGGCGGGCCAGGCGGGGCGGTTTGACCTGATGGCGGATGTGCCCACCCAACGCTTTCCGGGCGGGGCGGCGTTGCGCTGGCCGTTGCTGGTGGCGGCGATGCTTTGGTTCTCGCTGCGCGACAGGCTTTGATCTGCTTGTGACTGCGCCGATGTATCGTTATCTGTGCCCGGAACACGAGGAGCGGCGGACATGGCTGATCGGGACGGGCAACAGGCCCAGGAACGCGAAAAATCCAAGCGTATTGGCGCGCTGAGGGGGCTTTGGCCCTTCATGCGGCCCCATCGCCTGATGATCCTGGCCGCGGGTATTGCGCTGGCCTTTACGGCGGCGATTTCGCTGATTATGCCCCTTGCGGTGCGTCGGGTGATCGATGGGTTCGGCGAAAGCACCGACCAGTTGTTGGACAAGTATTTCCTGGCTGCGCTGGGCGTTGCGGGCGCGTTGGCCGTGGGCACCGGGCTGCGATACTACTTGGTGACGCGCCTGGGCGAACGGGTCGTTGCCGACATCCGCAAGGCGGTGTTTGACCGTGTGATCGGCATGTCGCCGACGTTTTACGAACGCGTTATGACCGGCGAAGTTCTAAGTCGCATCACCACTGACACCACGTTGATCCTGTCCGTGATCGGGTCGTCCGTGTCGGTCGCGCTGCGTAATGTGCTGATCTTCCTGGGGGGGATGGTGCTGATGATGCTGACCTCGGCCAAGCTGACCAGCCTTGTGTTGCTGATTGTGCCTGCCGTGATCATCCCCATCATCGTTCTGGGCCGCCGTTTGCGGGTGCTGAGCCGCGAGAACCAGGACTGGATCGCCGAAAGCTCGGGCAATGCATCCGAGGCGCTTTTGTCGGTGCAGACCGTGCAGGCCTTTACCCACGAGGACGCCAGCCGCGCCACCTTTGGCGAGGTGACGGAAAAGAGCTTTGTCTCGGCCAAGAACCGCATCACCACGCGCGCAATCATGACGATAATCGTCATTTCGCTGATCTTTTCGGGCGTCGTGGGCGTGTTGTGGATCGGTATGCGCGACGTGCGTGCGGGCGATGTGTCGATTGGCGCGCTTGTGCAATTTGTCATCTATGCGGTGATGGTCGCGGGCGCTGTCGGGGCGCTGTCGGAAATCTGGTCGGAACTGCAACGCGCGGCGGGCGCCACCGAACGCCTGGTCGAACTTTTGAACGCCGAAGATGCGGTGCAGGACCCGGCTCAGCCGGTGGCCCTTCCGGCGCGTCTGGCGGGGGGGGTGCAGTTTGACAATGTCACCTTCCACTATCCGGCCCGGCCCCAGGCGGCTGCGCTGCACGAGGCCAATCTGAACATCGCACCCGGTGAAACCGTGGCGCTGGTCGGCCCGTCCGGGGCAGGCAAGTCGACAATTATTCAATTGATGCAACGGTTTTACGACCCTGATCAGGGCGCGATCAAACTGGATGGGATCGACCTGCGCGATATGCGGCGTGACGAATACCGTCACCACATCGCGATGGTGCCGCAGGACGCGGTGATCTTCGCCGCCTCGGCGCGCGAAAACATTCGGTTCGGCCGCCCCGAAGCCACCGACGCCGAAGTCGAAGAGGCCGCCCGCGCCGCCGCCGCGCATGGGTTCCTGGCAAAACTGCCCGAAGGCTATGACACCTATGTTGGGGAACGCGGCGTGATGCTGTCGGGCGGGCAGAAACAGCGCATCGCCATTGCGCGGGCCATCCTGCGTGACGCCCCGATCCTGTTGCTGGACGAGGCCACGTCGGCATTGGACGCCGAAAGCGAACGCGCGGTGCAACAGGCCGTGGATGCCATGGCCGTGGGGCGCACCACCGTGATCGTCGCCCACCGTCTGGCCACGGTGAAAAAAGCCGACCGGATCGTTGTGTTCGACGAAGGCCGCATTGTCGCCCAGGGCACCCATAACGAACTGGTGGCACAGGACGGTTTGTATGCTCGTCTGGCGAAACTGCAATTCACCGATGGACTTGCCGCCGAGTAAGGCCCGCCTTCCACGTTACGTCAGACTTGCGCGACCGGGTCGAAAGCCCCATGCTCACCCCCAACAACAGCCCGTTCAAGGGTCAGGGGAGGAGTATTCAATGTTTCCATTCAACTCGGTTGCCGACCGTGATGTCGTCGTCAATGAAATGCCGTGGGAAAACCGCGACAAGCCGGTCACACTGTATGGGCGACTGAAACGGACCACGGATGAACGTGGGGCCAATCCGGCGGTGTCTTATCAGATCACGTCGGGCCCGACCGATCCGGTTGAAACCATCTCCTGGCAACAACTGCACGATCGCTCTGTGCAGGCGGCGAACTTGTTCCGTTCGCTGGGGGTTGGCGAAAAGGATGTGGTCGCCTTTCTGTTGCCCAACGCAAATGAAACGCTTTATGCGCTGATGGGCGGGGCGATTGCGGGCATTGTGAACCCGATCAACCCGTTGCTGGACGCCGAACAGGTCGCTGGCATTTTGCGTGAAACCAACGCCAAGGTGTTGGTCACGCTGCGCAGTTTCCCGAAAACCGATGTGGCGCAGCTGGCCGCCGAGGCGGTCAAGATGGCGCCGAATGTGGAAACGGTTCTGGAAGTCGACCTGAACCGGTATCTGACGTTCCCGAAAAGCTGGATCGTGCCGCTGATCCGCCCGAAGAACCCGGTCAGCCACCACGCCAAGGTGATGAATTTCAACACCGCCATCGCGTCGCAGAACACGACACTGGATTTCGAAGACATACAGGTCGACCGTGTCGCGGCCTATTTCCACACGGGCGGTACCACCGGCACGCCCAAGGTGGCGCAGCACACCTACGAAGGCATCATGTATAACGGCTGGCTGGGTGCGAACCTGCTGTTTGGCAAGGATGACGTGATCATCTGTCCGCTGCCCCTGTTCCACGTTTTCGCGGTGCATGTGATCTTCATGGCGGTGCTGACCTCGGGCTGTCACATGGTTTGTCCGACGCCTGCGGGTTATCGCGGCGACGGTGTTTTCGACAACTTCTGGAAGCTGGTCGAGCGCTATAAGGTGACTTTCGTTATCACCGTGCCGACCGCCATTGCCGCGCTGATGCAGCGCCCGGTTGATGCGGATGTGTCCTCGCTCAAGGTGGCATTTTCGGGCTCGGCGCCTCTGCCGGTCGAACTCTACAACCGCTTTCAGGACGCGACCGGCGTGACCATCGTCGAAGGCTATGGCCTGACCGAAGCAACCTGCCTGGTGGCCTGCAACCCTCCGGGTGGCAACAAGAAGGTCGGCTCGGTCGGCGTGCCGTTGCCCTATACGGACGTGAAGATCGCCAATTGCGATGCCGACGGCACTATCCTGGAAGAATGCGACCTGGACGTGGTGGGCGAGATCTGTGTCGCAAACCCCGGCGTCTTTGTCGGCCACACCTATACCGAGGCTGCGAAAAATGCGGGCCTTTTTGCGGGCGGCACCCATCTGCGCACCGGCGATCTGGGGCGTTTGGACGAGGACGGGTATCTGTGGATCACAGGTCGCGCCAAGGACCTGATCATTCGGGGCGGCCACAACATCGACCCGGCCGAGATCGAAGAATGCCTGGCTGGTCACGAGGCCGTTGCTTTCGCAGGTGCAATTGGTCAGCCCGACAGCTATGCGGGCGAATTGCCTTGCGCCTATGTCGAACTGGTGGATGGGGCCGAGGTCACGGTCGAAGAGCTGTTGGCCTTTGCCAAGAAGCACATCCATGAAAAGGCCGCGCTGCCCAAACATATCGAAATCCTGGACGAACTGCCCAAGACGGCGGTGGGCAAAGTGTTCAAACCCGACCTGCGCAAAAGCGCGATCGCACGGGTGTATAATGCCAAACTGGCCGAAGGCGGCTTTAACGCCGAAGTGGTCGAAGTGGTCGATGACAAGAAACGTGGTCTGGTCGCGCGGCTGCGCAAAACCGGCGATGCTGATCAAGAGGCGATCGGCCACGCGCTGGGCGAATTCACCCGCCCGTTCGAGTGGATCGACTGACCGCCATGCGGACCCGTCCGGATGAAATCACGACGCTGGCCCTTTCCGGGGGCCAGCGTTTTTTCGTTGATGAACATGGGTATCTGACGGACCCTGACAGTTGGACCCCAGAATTTGCGACCCACGTAGCCACCGGTGAGGGGATTACGCTGGGCGACCGTCACTGGGAGGTGATCCGGTTCATCCGCGCCCAGGCCGAAGACCATGGCGTCATGCCCGATGCGCGGTTTGTCATGGCGTTTCTGGGCGGTGCTGACGGCAAACGGGCCGGGCGCGCAGAACTGTTTCAGCTGTTTCCCTATGGCTATGTGAAACAGGCGATCAAGGTTGCCGGTATGAAACAGCCACGCGCCTGGTCGACGGGCTGAGGCGGCTCGGTTGGATCAACGGGTCAGTTATGTGACCTGAACGACCACGTCTGTTTCGCCACGTTTTCGGGACGCAACAGGACAGGATGTGCAATGCGATTTGCGCGTGTGATGTCCGGGGTCGCAAGCGCAGCCGTGGTTCTGGCTGCAAGTTGGGTGCGATGGTGCAATCGGACAGCCATCTGATCTATTCCTACAAAGCATGGGCCGTGCATGTGCGGCGGTCGATGATGCCTTACTGCCCGGCGCCAATGCCTCGGGCAGGGTTCTGGGCGAAGTCGTGCGTGGCAACACGTTGCACCTGTTTACCACCAGCGAAGAACTGGTCGAAAGCCGATCCTTGTCGGGCGCGTCAATCGACTCGCTTGTGGATTGCACCCGGTTTCTGACCTGACCGCGCCCCCTCCGCCCCTGAGGCCGGAGGGGGGATGACCGCACGCCTTAGTGCAGTTTCGCGGAGAGATCGATCGACACGACCTGGTTGTCGACACCATCAATGTGCATCACCCGTCCGGCCGCTTCGGCGTCCAGACCACAGCGGCGCGCCCAACGCGGCCAGTTCGCCGGGATCAGGCCCAGTACCTTGGTCGCGCCCAGTTCACGCGCTGATTTGGTCATCTCGGTGATCAGATGCGCATGCACGCGGCGGCGAATGCGCTGGGGCGTGTCATGGGCCACAAAAACGCGGCTGCTTTCCCAGATGTTTTCCTGCACCGGTGCTTCGTCATACAGAAGATCCGAAGGGATGGAGTCCAACAGCCCCCGCTGGGCGTCGCGGATCATGTAGGTATAGATGCCACAGCGCGCCGTGGTCGGGGTCAGACGGATGCCGGCCAGCACCTGGCCGAACTGGTGAACCGCCACCCAGCGGCTGGCGGGCGTGTCATATTGGTCATACTCCATGCCCATCGCCTCGGGCAGGTCCCAGTTGTTCTGGACGATGAAGGACTGCCGCCTTGCGCGAAGGAGATTCGCAAAAAGCTCGCCATGATTGTGAAGATTCTCGAATGAAAGTGTCGTGGTTTGCATAGTAGTAGCCTCCGGCTTGGTTGAAATACCCAAACCCGGACGTCTGTTCTGGCGATGTGTACCGGCTTAGATCAGCCGGTAATCCTTGGCTCGTTGGATGGCCTCGGCAGACGTTCGGGCAAAGAGTTTGCGACGCGCCGATATCAGGCGCGCTTTGAGAGCGCTTTCCGAAATCCCGAGGCGTGCCGCACCCGCGGCATAGCGTTCCCCGGCGCCAACAATACGCAGCGCTTCGATTTCGGCCGCCGTCAGGTTATCGGGCGGTTCGGTCTCGGTATGGAGGTGCAGGATGATGCCGGACAGTTCGGCGATCTCCTCGTCCGTGAAGTCCCGGTCCGATCTGGCGACCCCAGCCACGGTGCGCGATGTCATCGGCCCGCAGGAGATCGAAACACCATAGACCAGGCCGAATGTCTTGGCCTCTTCCATGATGCCGAAAGGGTCCGGGATGTCGATGTCGCTCCAGCGTGTCGCGCCGGTGCGCGATATCCCCCAGGCAATCAGCGGATCACGCAGCGCATAGGCGTTGCGTGTATAGTGGTCGGTCCAGGCCGGATCGTAGGTCTGGAAGGTCATTAGAGGGGCAGCAAAGCGAATGTGCAGGCCCACGAAATACCCCGCCGGGGCGCGTGCGCCCAGGTCGTTGGTCAGGTCCTCTATGATGTCATTGTGCCCCATGATGATTCAAATGGTAGGGACCATCCCCAAGGCTGCACAACCACAAATTGCGAGTTGACGTTGCGGAATCAGCAACAATGCGCAGTTCGGCCACAGGTGTGTTTTTCTTAACCTAACCAAAAGGTTAGGGTCTTGTGGATAACTACTCAGTTATCCACAGGCGAATGCGGTCAAATTGTTCGTTAACTATCTATTAAGATAGGTTAACGCACCAAAATCGCCCCATTTTGCGAATCTGCGGACAGAATCAGTGGGTTCAATTATTGGTTGCATCCCTTTGGGTGGGGCGAGCGCACAGCCTGATCGTTTCTGCGAACCTCATCTGGCTGCGACCAAGTTCATGTTGTTCACAAGCCGCGTCTGCTCAGCGACAACGGATCCAGTTACGTCTCAGGGGACTTGGCTGAATGGCTGCAAGACAAGGGCATGAAGCACTCTCGCGGTGCGCCATATCAT
>Ga0209121_10000143_pt1 | contig 71706 bp, 64 predicted proteins | sample Cruoilmetagenom3_FD_187292 | JGI IMG/M metagenome (GOLD analysis project Ga0209121, IMG submission 187292) | Oil polluted marine microbial communities from Coal Oil Point, Santa Barbara, California, USA - Sample 3 (SPAdes) (version 2) | ecosystem: Environmental > Aquatic > Marine > Oil seeps ...
CTGGAAACCGATGAACTTTCATCCGGGTGCGCGCTGCTTTATGGGCAATACAAGATTGAGCGCCACCTGATCGACGGTGGATTTGGCATGACCTATCTGGCCCGCGACAGCTTGGACCGAATGGTCGTTATCAAAGAGTGTTTTCCCAGCACCATCTGCCGCCGGGTCGATGGAGAAGTGCGCCCGCGTAAGCTGGCGTATCAGGAACAGTATCAAAGCGTGATCCGCAATTTCCTGCGTGAAGCCTTGCGCCTGGCCCGATTTGAGCACGCCAATATCGTCAAGGTTCATCAGGTGTTTCAAGAAAACAACACCGCCTATATCGCCATGGATTATGTCGATGGCATGGATCTTTTATCCATGTTGGATCTGGATCCGGGGCGGTTGGCAGATACGCTGGTTCACAAGCTGTTGAGCGATACATTGAATGCGCTGGGCTATGTGCACGAGTTTGGCATGTTGCACCGAGACATTTCGCCAGACAACCTGCTGCTGGACAAAGATGACAACCTGACCCTGATTGATTTTGGTGCTGCGCGTGAAGATGCGCGCCGCCAGACGCGCGCCTTGTCTTCGGTGCTGTCGGTGAAAGACGGGTATTCTCCGCATGAGTTTTACTACACGGATGGCTCGCAAGATCCGTCCAGTGATATCTATTCTGTGGGTGCGACTTTCTATCACCTGATCACCGGCAAAGCGCCGCCCGATTGCCAGAAACGCTTGGCGGCGATCAGCTCGGGGCAGCCAGATCCGTGCAAATTGTTGGTCAAAGGGGCCTGGTCGTTTGACCGGGTGTTCCTGGCTGCAATCGACAAGGCGCTGTCGGTGTCGCAAAAAGAACGGTTCCAATGCGTGGATCATTGGCTAGATTTGCTGACCTCTTGCAAGGTTGAGGTCACGCAAGATCCCGTTGCATCCGCACTGGTGATTGACAGGGATCACGTTACCGAAGCTCAAGCTGTGGCGACAGTTGAGCTGGAGCCAAACCTGGCGCAGGTGATCTCGTCATTGGTTCAGGATACCAACAACAATCTTGAACAGGGTCAGCCTGCAACAACCAGACCGCTAACCGAGAACGTAGAAGGCACTTCGGGCGATGCTCCGTTGGTCGATATGTTCGGAAGCCCGATCAAAGACTTGCAAGCGTGGCAACGCGAGCAAGACAAAGCCATCAAACGTAGCTGCGCCAAAGAGGGCGCTGCTAAAGAGGGCACAGACAGCGAACATGATGCAGAGGAGTCAGGCTTTGGCCTGTCGCGCGTGTTCAGATCATTATCAAAGCTACGTCGCCGCGCGCCGAGCATGGCTGAGACCTGAAAGGACCTAACATGAGATTTATCCGTGATATTATCGGCGAGAAGCGTCAGATGAATGGGCACGCCAATGGCACAGACCTGACCAATGGGACCAATGGCATTGTTGCCGAAGAAATCCTGACCCATTTGGATGCAAAGCCAGAAGCATCGGCACCAGACGTAGCGGCCATGGCGACAGATTTGCCCGATACCGAGGCTGAAAATCGCATTGATACGCCGCCAGCGGTCGAGGCCCCTATGGTAGACCCAATGGGCGCCTCTGGGGAAATCTCTGCGCCAGAGCAGAAAATGCCAGAAGCTTCGCAAGAGATTGCGCCGCAAACCGCAGATGAACCAAAACCCATGAAGCTGGTACTTGGTGATGCCGTGCGCGCTGCTATGGCCGAGACACCACCCGAGAATACAGCCCCGCAGGATGCAACGGTCGACGCCATTGATGTGATCCTGACCGGTGCCGCTGTGCCCGAGGCCACGGCCTCGCGTGCCGCAGAGCCGGCTTCGATGCCGCCCGAGCCGGTGATCGAGCCCGATATGGCAAGATTGATGCGTGAATTGTCGGCGCAAAGTGAAACCGACGCCCTCAGTGTGGATTCCAGTGAGGCCGCACCTGTGCCGCAGGCCGCCACCGTGGCCCCCGCGCAACCTTTGCAACGACCCGTTGCACCGGTTTCCTCCGTTGCCCACACCCCAACAGAAATGCCCGCGCCTTCACCGGCGGCTATGCCAGAGCCGGTTGCCGCCTCGCCCATGGACATGCCGCAACCCGCACTTGGGCGCGCTTCTGGTCGTCAGGGACGTGTGAAAACCCGGCTTTTGGGGTTCAACATTGGTCAGGAGACCGAGAGCGATCCGATCGCCGATCAGGCCGAGGCCACCGCTGCCCCATACACTCAATTCCCTGTGGGGTGGCTGATTGTCACCGATGGTCCGGGACGTGGCAGCGCGTTCACTTTGTTTAATGGCGTCAGCAAGATCGGCCGTGGCAAAGACCAGACAGTTCCCCTGGATTTTGGCGACAACAGCATTTCGCGCGAAAACCACGCGGCTCTGGCCTATGATCCTGCGCAGAAGAGCTTTTTCATTGGTCATGGCGGCAAGGCAAATCTTGTTCGGCGCAATGACCGCCCGGTTCTGAGCACCGAAGAGCTGACCCCCGGAGATCACATCACCATAGGCGAGACAACCTTGCGGTTTGTCGCCCTGTGTGGCCAGGACTTTAGCTGGGATGCAAAGTAATCAGATGCCCGGGCTCGTAAACGCCACAACAGACCTTCTGTTTGACGCCTCTATGGCCATTGATTTGGGCCAGCGTGAGCGGCAGGAAGACGCGGTTGTCTCTGACTTTTCCGCAGGCCAGCCCTTTGGCTTTGCGGTCTTGGCGGATGGCATGGGCGGTCATGCGGCCGGTGATGTGGCCAGCAAGATTGCGGTTACCGAAGTGTTCAGTGAACTCAAGCTGCAATCGGGCGATCCTGAGCAGCTAGAGCCACATGTCTGCAAAGTGTTGCGCCGTGCGGCGATCAGTGCAAACAAATGCATCGGGTTGTATTCCAGCCAATGCCCCGAGGCCTATGGGATGGGGGCCACCTTGTTGGCGCCAGTGTTCATTGAGGACCGGCTGTATTGGCTGTCAGTTGGCGACAGCCCTTTTTATCTGTTTCGAAACGGAGAATTGAGCCGCCTGAACGAGAACCATGCGCTGATTTCACAGATCGAATATCTGGTCTCAAAAGGGTTGATGAGCCAGGAAGAAGCCCTGAACCACCCTGACCAGAATTGTTTGACGTCCGTGCTGATTGGCACCGAAATTTCGCAGGTGGATTGCCGCACCGTACCCATGCGTATGCTGCCGGGTGACATCCTTCTGGCGGCCAGCGATGGCTTGCAATTTCTGAGCGAAGATCAAATCGCCAGCGTGCTACGCTTTGCTCAGAAACGCTCGGCCGAAGATATTACCGCGGCCCTGATGAAAGAGGTTCGCAAGCTGGACGATCCTTATCAAGATAATGTTTCACTGTGTGTTGTCAAAGTGTTGCACCGCAATGCACCCCGCCTGCCGGTGGCTGAAGACACGACTGAGACACATGAAAAGAGCTTTGAAACTGGCTCTGTCACGATCCTCGCACGGGTGACCCGCAAGATAAAAGCAAACGGGTCATGACGACCTTGGGAGAAAACCAGTGATCAGCGCGACCAAAATCAACCCCGTGGTTGACCGCCTCAACTCGGTTCTGGATCAAGGCGATATTCCTGCGCCATATGATCGTTGGGGCGCGCGTTTGTTGGCGCATCTTACAAAGCCGGTTCAGGTGGTTGTGACTGGCTTGGCGGGTAGCGGCAAATCGGCCCTGATTGAAATGATGTCGGCGCAGCCGGTGATCGGCCAAAGCCCAAGCATGCCAGTCACCGAACTGGCTTATGGTCATTCACTTCGGGCGCTGTATGAGAGGGCGGATGGATCTGTTACCGAAATGGCGGGGTTTTTAAAAGATTGCATACCCCCAGAGGATGCAATCCGCGCCCGCCAAGAACTGCCCGACACCGGGCTGATCGGGCAGAGTTACGTTGAAATTGGCCTGAGAGGTAGCCTGTCGCACATGCAGATGACGCTGGAGGCCGCATGTGCGCGTGCTGACATTGTGATCTGGTGTAGCCAGGAATTTAATGAAGAAGAACAACAGCTTTGGTTCAATGTGCCAGATCACCTCAAAGATCACAGCATGTTGGTGCTGACCATGGCCGACCGCCAGTTGATGCGTGGCGTGTTGCCAGAAACGATTGCACGGTTAAGCCCGATTGTGGCTGATGAATTTCTGGGCCTGTACCCGGTGGCCACCATTCAGGGTATCACTGCTCAAACCTCGGGCGAGACAATCAATCAGTCCCTTTGGGCGTCTTGTGGTGGCCGGCCTTTGGTGGACCTGGTGCAAAAACAGGTCAAGCAGGGGCGCAGTGCCGATATCGACCGGGCCCGGGTGTTTATGGACCGCCTGGCGTTGCGCGCCAATCAATTTGTGCAGGCAGATGACCTGTCATCACCGACTGCGTTGGCCCCGATTGAACCGCAACAGGCTAAGACACCTGATCTGGGCGCGGATGCGCAAACGCTTGAACTGTTGTCCGAGGCGGTTGACCTGCTGCAACAACAGGCCGGGATCATGTTGGACACTGTGGACAGCTCTGATGATCTGGATCCAGACGCCATCCTGGAGGGTTGCACCGAGGCGTTTGCCTCACTTGCTGAGCTTCTTGAGATCCCAAGTGCCGATGACCCGGCGGCCTGTGCCATGCGTGAAGATGTGCAGGAAGGTGAAGAAATGCTGATGCTGTTCCAGTTGGAACGGGGCGAAGACGCGGCTTTGGATGCTGTGACCCTGCTGTTGCAGATGCGCAAGGAACTGATCGACAAAGTGGCGGGGTAGTCCGCTTCAAACTTCAAGCTTTCCCCCCACCCGCGTCCTATTCTTACCACAATTGGTTGCCATTTTCGCCTTGAGTACGAGTGCGAATTGACTGGTTGTTGAGATTTTCGATGCGGGTGATGCCCGTTCTGCTATGCAAATGACACCGGATGCCTGATGAATATTGAAGCCAAATTTGATCCGTCTGCTGACCTGCCGGCTGAAATCCGCACCTCAGCCAGTGCAGCTGATCTGCAAACAGGAATGGATGAGCTGAGCGCGTTCGCCGAGCAAGCCGCAGAGCTTGAATGTGCATTAGCGCAACTGTCCGAGCAGGTGGGTGAGGAATCAAAGCGCTCGGTTGAAAAGCTGCAAACACAATTGGCGGCGTTTGAGCCTTGTGTGACCATTCTGGGGCAGGTCAAGGCGGGCAAAACCGCGTTGATCAACGCCATGGCCGGCTGGGCAGATTTGTTGCCCTCAGATGTGAACCCGTGGACATCCGTGGTAACATCTTTGCACCTGACACCTGCAAATAAGCGTGCTGAAACCGGCGCCAAGTTTGAGTTCATGACAGAAGATGAATGGGACCGGCTGACCACCAAAGGTGGGCGTATCGGCGAATTGGCCGGGCGCGCAGGCGCCGACAGCGAGCTGCAAAAAATCCGTGACCAAATCCATTCCATGCGCGAGAAATCCCGCACCCGATTGGGGCGGAACTTTGAGCTGTTGATGGGGCAGACCCATGAATTTGGCTATTTTGATAAGAACCTGCTGGAACGCTACATTTGCCTTGGTGATGATTTTGATCTGCCCGAACATGATCCAAACGCCGAGGAACAAGGCCGGTTTGCTGATATCACACGCTCAGCCGAGCTGTATCTGAATTGCCATACGGTGCCGTTTCGTATGTGTCTACGGGATACGCCAGGGGTGAATGATACCTTCATGATGCGCGAAATGGTGACGATCAAAGCCGTGCGTGACAGCCGTATCTGCATGGTTGTCCTGTCGGCCGGGCAGGCGCTTACCTCGGTTGATATGGCGCTTATCCGCATGATTTCAAACCTGAAATCACGCGAGGTGATCATCTTTGTGAACCGCGTTGATGAGCTCTCTGATCCCGCCAATCAAATGGTCGAGATTGAGACAAGCATCCGCCAGACCCTCAAGGATCATGACGGCCCACAAGAGGCACAGATCATTTTTGGCAGTGCCTATTGGGCCAACAAAGTGCTTAACGGTGAATTGCATAACATGCATGAGGCCAGCGCCGACGCGCTGCTGGACATCACCCAAGCCGTTCTGGGATCCACGAATATTGAGCAATCTCCCTCCTCATTGGTGTGGGAAATGTCGGGCATGCCGCGGCTGATGCGTGCTTTGTCTGGTCAGATCGTCACCAGTCTGGGCGCTCCTTGCCTGCGCAAGATTGCCGGGTCGGCTCTGGCAATCGCCACCTCGCAGAAAGCTGCGCAATCGGTGATGATTGAGGGCAGCGATTTTACCTCGGACATCAACATGCATGATTTGCGTGCTGAATTTGAGAACATCGCGGAGGCCGCGCTGGCCGGGTTTGAGGCTGATATCAAAGGTATTTTCGCACAATACCATCAACGCGCCGACCGGGCGCATACCAATTTTGTTGAGCGGGCCACGCATTCTTTGCTGGGTCATCTGGAGCAATATGGCGATGAGCACGTCTGGGAATATGATCCTGCCGGGCTGCGCATGTTGCTGAGGTCGGCCTATTCCAAAATGGGGGCACAGGCGCGTAAAACGGCTGAGGCCAGGTATGAAGCAGCCGTCAACGACGTGGCGCATTTGCTGTATCGTGGGTTTGGCCCTGCGGTTGAAGGTATTCAGATTGCGGTGCCCGGAGTGCCCCAAATCCCGTCGCCGGTTGCGTTGGGCCAAACCATTGCGTTGGATTTCAATGACAGCTGGTGGGCGATGTGGTGGCGCCGGACCCGTGGCTACAAAGCCTTCGCCAAGCAATTCCGCGAGTTGATCAGCTCGGAAACTGCTGATTTCATGGTTCAAATGAAGGACGTGCAAACGGCTGATATCCAACATGATTTTATCGAAGAGCTGCGTGGTTTTCTGAGCGAACAGAAAAGCATCCTGCTGGATCTGAGCTCTGGCGTGCATCGCGCAAAAGGGGCTTCTGGTCTGTTCTGCGACGCAGATGAGGCCAAACAAAACGAGAGGCTTGAGGCGACACTTGCTGCGCTCAACCGCTTTGCCGCATGATTGAGGAGACGAATGTGAATACCGCAGATAACTGCCTGGGGCCTGCCCCGCGAAAGACCCGCCTTGCCCTTATGGGAGAGTTCAGCGCAGGCAAGAGCACATTGTCCAAGCTGTTTTTGGGGGACGCACCCTTGCCGGTTCGGGTGACTGCGACGCGCCTCCCGCCGATCTGGATCAGCCAGGGTGAGGAACATGCGATTGCCGTTGGGCATGATGGGACAGAAACACCGGTTGAAATTGATGATCTGGTGGATGTGCGCATTGAAGATACACGGCTGATCCGGCTGTTTAACCCCTCAGAAACACTGGAAATTTGTGACCTGATTGATATGCCCGGCATTTCTGATCCGAACATGTCGTCGGATGTCTGGCTGTCGGTCATGGACAGCGTGGACAGTGTTGTCTGGTGTACCCAGGCGACACAGGCCTGGCGTCAGTCCGAGGCTGCTGTCTGGGAACAGATTTCGCATCGCACCAATGGGGATAACATCCTGCTGATTACGCAGATGGATAAAATTCGTGCCGAGCGTGACGTGGAACGTGTGTTGACCCGCGTGCGCAAAGAAACCGACGGGCTGTTCAAGGCGGTCTATCCGCTGTCGATCCTCAAAGCGATAGAGGCCGGTGACGATGAGGCCAAATGGCAAGAGAGCGGCGCATCCGAGTTTGTTGAGCATCTGGTTGAACTTCTGTTGAATCCGGCAGAAACACCCGCGCCCGTTGTCGAGCCTGAGATTGCCGCACCCCAAGCCACCCCGCCAGAGCCAGAAGACACCGCGATGGCCGCTGCTGAAGGCCAAACAGTTGACGCCGCACCGATGAACTATGGCGCCTCCAGTGTGATCCCCAAACGCGTTCGTGTGCTGACTGAGATGCGCGGGCGCACCATGCGCCCCAGCAACATGGATATCGCCAACCTGTAATGACTGGTCAAAATGTGTGAACGAAACGCTCAAACGACACGTCCGGCGCCAGGCGACTGGCCCCAAAGGTGTGTCCAATGAGCATTTCAGAACGCCTGGACACCATGCGAGGCAATATACCGGGGTGTTCTCTGGTTTCATTCGGTGATCTGACAACCGGTTTGGCGCTGCGCACAAGTGCGGGGTACGCCCATAAGCAGGACTATCTTGAAGACATTTTGCAACAGGCCGCACTGAACTTTGCCGTGTCCGACGCACTGTCGGCTGAGGGCGGCAGCGCGGGGCCGCAGGGCCATTCGGTGATCGTGGCCACACCTGATGAGGTGCGTATTTTCATTCGGTCGGAAAAATGCGTGTCGGATGTGATTTGTTGCGTGTGTGATGACGCGCAATCGGTGGGGCAGGTGGCTGCATCGGCGCATCAGTTGTTTCACGATATGGTAGGGGGTGCCTGATGGCCAATCCTGCTGAGACCAGACAATCAAGCCCATCGAGTACGGCGCATCAATTGCGCAGCTTGTTGGTGCGTTTGGCGGCTGATCCCGGCGATTCGTACGCGAAAGAACAGCCTGCGGCGGGTCTTTTGTCTGCTTTGGTCCGTGAAATTGACGAAGTTATTTTGCCTCGGGAAATTCTGTTGTTGTCTGATGGTCGGATCGTTGCCACGGTGATTGCATCAAATCGCAGGTTGGTGGATTTACGCATAAGCGACGTGTCTATGCCGCCAATAGAAGGTTCGCCGGATGATGTGGCGCGCAGTTATGCCCAGGCGATCAGCGCCATCCAAGAGAGGGCAGGGTCAGTTACATTGCAGCGCGGGGGGCGCGCCGCGCAATCGACCACCTCCAGTTCTGCGTGTTCGGCACAACGCCTGTCTGACATTGCTCAAACTCTGGGCCAGCAAAACCTGATTGAAAAGTTCTTGAACCTGTCACAGGCCCAGGCTTTGGGCTGGGTTTGGCACCAAACAGCGCAGGCAGGCCAGCGCCAGGGCGGGGCTGAGGAGGTTGTCAGCGCGCTTGAGCGGCTTGGGGTGTTGCGCAGTGAAATACAAAGCTCAAAACGGGTGTCACGCCAGTTGGATCATGCAAAGCCTAGTTGTACGGCGCTTTTTCTGGCGCCTGATATGATGGCGATCATCGCCACTGATCACGAAGACACGTTGATGATGGCCATCCCCCAAGACAAGGTCTTGAGCGTGATGAGCGGCTGGGAAGCGTGTTGCAAGTAGGGTGATGAAGATCAGAGGAACTCGGGGAAATCTTGCGCTTCAACTCACGCAACGTGAAATTATACATGCATAACATGTAATCCCATATATAGCGCATCGCTCAGCGTGCGGAAGATTTGATGATATTATGTGAGTTCAGGCAAAGATTTGTGACCTGAAGTCCGCAAAATCAGCTATTTCTGTATAAAATTCTTGGAAAGCAGTTAATGCTAGACTTCCCAAAATGAAACAAGTCATAATTGTGTTGTAATTGGGGCAACACAGCGATCGACTATGAACCGGACTTGGGCGCCACCTCGCGCAGCGTCAGATACCAAGGCTAAACCGAACCTCACCAACCTGTTGGCTGGCGGTTCGCGAACGGGTCTGTCGCAGCCAGTGGCGCGCCACAGCAAACGCAAAGAGCGCAGCGAGGTTAATGCATCTGATCAAATCAGGGCGGTGACACTGTCGTTTCGCAACATGCATGAATATGGGGATCTACTGCCAGTTTATCTCGAAGCCAGAAAAGAGATTTTCCGGGATCAACTGGACTGGGACGTATCAGAATCTGACGGGATGGAGTTTGATCAATACGACACGCCCGCGTGCCGCTGGATCGTGCTGCATCGGTTTGGCCAGGTGTTGGGCGGAGTGCGCATGATGCCAACGACCGCCAAATGCGGGATCTACAGCTATATGATCCGGGATGCTCAGATTGGTCTTCTTGCCGATATTCCGACCGATGTTTTGTTTTTTGAAGCCCCTGTCGAACACAGCGTCTGGGAGGCCACCCGGTTCTTCATTACCGATGCCGTGCCAGCCCAGCAACGCCTTGAGGTGCAGGGGCAATTGTTCAAATCTATGAGCCAGACAGCCATGGAAAATGGTGCGACGCATGTTCTGGGCATCGTGCCTGCGATCTGGGCGCGCTGGGCTAGACGGTTGGGTGTGAACGCCGCGCCCATCGGTGCGAAGTTCTCAATTGATGGCACTTCAAGCCAGTCGGTGCTGTTCAAGGCCAGCGATTTCATCGTTTAAAACGTTTCGCGTAAAACCTGAATCGGAGGTTTTGCCCGAAACGCCCACAACCTTCATATGTCGTGCGGCGCTTAGCCTTTTCCTAGCCTTATTGTTGCACATTGTGAAACAATGCTCATGCTGTAGCGGGCACTGTTCTCAAACCCATGCTTTTTGCCTTAATCTGGCCTTAATCTGGCATGATTAGCGTTCAATTTAACGAGCTTACGCCTCAAATTGAGCACAGTTGTTAAGTATTGCTAATGTTCAAATTCGCAACAATGGCCGTGGGTTATCAGCATGTCTATTCAAGGAAATGATCGGTTTCAGCGCAAACTTGAAGATCGCGCTCATAAAAAATCCGGGTTCAAGATCTTGGTCGTCGACGACGAGCCAAGTATTCTGGAGCTTGTGAAAACCGCATTGGAAACGCTGGAGAACTACCAGGTATCGGTTGCCAGCAATGCCAATGATGCTGTGAAGTGCGTGCAAGCTGCTGATCAGCCGTTTGACTGCTTTCTTCTGGACATCCAGATGCCGGATATTGACGGGATTGAATTGCTCAAACATCTGCGCCGGGTGTCGGATTATGCCGAAACTCCTGTGCTGATGTTGACCGCGATGAGCGATCGCAAATACATTGATGCCGCCTTCCTGGAAGGGGCGACCGACTATGTGAACAAGCCCTTTGATTTCCTGGAGTTGCGCAGCCGCATTAAATGCGCGCACAGCCTGGTCAAGGCCCGCAATGAAACCAAGAAAAGCCTGCAATGCGCCAGTGATCTGCAATCTAAGCTGAGCACGCATCAACAGTTCAACTTTGAAGATCCGATCGCAGTTGAAGGTGTGGACCGGATGCTGCGCTATGTGGAATTTGACAACTATGTGGCCCAACTGGCCCGTCGCAAGCTGTTCAGCTCACAGGCGGTTTCGGTCAAACTGCAAGACGCTGGTATGTTTTACGAATTGGCCGGCAACGAGAGTTTCCGTGATGCCGTGCACGACGTGGCTTCGTGCATTCAAAGTGCGACGCTTGATATGGATGCGGTGTTTTCATACCGCGGCAGTGGCGTGTTTCTGGTAATTCTGCATGGCCGCAAGGCTGCGGATTCAATCAGAGGAACCGAAAGCCTGGGCGAGCTGATTGCCGCACAGATGCGAACGCATGTCGCAGATGATCGGGTTGAAGTTTTGGTCGGCGAGGCGGTTTCGCTGCGTTTGTTGTCCCGCGCCAATACAGCCGGAGCGCTGCAAAAGGCGGTGGATGCCGTACAGCATCTGGAGGCTGATTTGCGCAAGAATGATTATCCGCAAAGCTTCGATGTGGCCGAGGGCGAGGCAACCACGGCCAAGGGCGAAAAACGGATATATGAGCGCGTGTTGGTCGAGCTTTTTGGCGAAGAAAGCTATCTGAACTTCCGCTGAACACCACCGCTATCCCAAAATCACCTGAACGACCCGCCCGCAGTGCTGCGGTCTAATGCTGCGCTCTTGCTCAAAAGGCGTTGTATTGTTAACCATTGTTAACAAGCCGTTGTGACTGTGAGAGGGGCGGTGGCGTAAAACATGCCACTTTAGCCCGAGCGCAACGAAAATGTTGAGTTTTGGTTCCGAGTACTCTGATGGCCCGTACCATTACCCTATTCTGGGCCAAGGCCACAGGCCGTGATACACTCAAATTGCCTTAGGGCAGAACTGGGAATAGACTTGGCAATTATGAAATCAGGACCAGACGATGCGATCCCCATTGCGGCGAAATTGGCAACCAAGCCCGTGGGGCTGCTTGAGTTTGCCAAATTGGCCGGGCGCAACATGCTTGAGGTCATCCCGGTTGAAACGCTGCAAAATACCTATGTTCGCGGCCCTTTGAACATCCACTATTTTTGCGATCCCGAGATTATTACCGAATTGCTGGTGGGGGCAGGGCGCGCCTTTCCCAAGGCGAAGTTCACCAAAGATATCATCGGTTCAGCGGTGGGCAACGGGTTGATTCTGTCTGAGGGCGAGAAATGGCGCAAGCAAAGGCATCGGTATTCTCCGCTGTTTGCAGCGCGCAACCTGCCGCTCTTGTCACGACACTTTGCCGCGACCGGGTTGGATGTGGCCGCATCATTGGCAGAAAATGAAGGCCGTATAGATGTCACGCAGATGGCGCCTGCTTCAACACTGACCAATATTTCGCGGGTGATCTTTTCGGGCAACGAGGAAGTCACCGCCGAAGAAATCCGCTTGGGCCTGAAGAACTATTTTGAATATATCTCCAACATCTCGTTGTTTGACCTTATGCAGCTGCCCAAGTGGATTCCGCGCCGAAAATGGTTGCTGAGCAAACGGCCTGTCACCGATATGCGTGCCCTTGCGCGGCAGGTGATTGAAAGTCGGCGTTCAGAAAGCCGGGTCACGCCCGAGGATTTTCTGGACCTGATGATTGCGGCTGTCGAAGAGGATTATGAAGATATCGACACCACGGTTGATAATCTGCTGACATTTGTGGTTGCGGGGCATGAAACCTCGGCCAATGCACTGGCGTGGGGGTATTATTTGCTGGCGCTGTATCCGGAAATTCAGACGTTGATCCGCGAGGAAATCCGCGAAGTTTGCCCCGAAGGGCCGGTGACATTTGATGACGTGCAAAAGATGCCGCTGTTGCGCGCGCATATCAAAGAAACGTTACGCCTGTATCCTTCGGCAGCGTTTTTTGCCCGTGATGCAGCCGATGCATTGGTCATCAAGGATGTGACGATCAAAAAAGGTGATGCGCTGTTCTTTCCGGTCTATTCGCTGCATCGCAATGAAAAGCTGTGGGATGAGCCGAATCATTATCGCCCGGGGCGGTTCTTGAACATCACTTATCCGCGCGGGCAATACATTCCGTTCGGTGATGGGCCAAGGATCTGCATCGGTGCCCAATATGCCGAAACTGAGATCATGGTGCTTATTGCCAGCGTGATACGACAGATTGAGTTTTCCATGACGGATGTGCCTATTCCACGTCCGGTGCTAACCTTCACGATGCGCCCCGAAGGCCCGCTTATCCTGAATGCGCGCGCTATCTGAGCAAGCTCTCAGAAGGGCCCTTTGAACGCAGGGAAATCGGTATAAAACGTGGTGCCACTTCCCAATTGGCTTTCATAAGAGATGGTGCCGTTGTGATGCTCTACAATTTCTTTTGAAATATTCATGCCCAGCCCGCTGCCCGATGCGCGCCGCTGATCTGAGGAATCGATCTGGTTAAAACGACCAAAGACTTTATCCTCACTGCCCGCCGGAATGCCGCAGCCTGAGTCGCGCACAAAGATGCGGACCTTGCCAGCGTGGTGTTTGCATCCCACAGTCACCATCCCACCAGTGGATGAAAATTTGGCCGCATTGGATATCATATTGGCCATGACCTGCATCAGGCGCGTTTCATCGCCTTCGATCAACATTGTGGGGTCTTCAGTGTTGAGATGCTCAATCGTGACATTATGGGCCGCGGCATAGCCTGCGTTACTGTTGACCGCTTCCTCGATCAGGGCCGGGACATGCAGCACGTCCATCCGGTATTCCATTTCGCCGGCTTCGATCTTTTGCAGGTCCAACACATCGTCAATCAGAACAGACAGACGGGCAGCGTTCCGGCCTGCCATATCCAATAGTTTCTCCATCTTCTCAGGTGGCTCGCCCATGACCCCAGAGTTCAACAAATCAAGCGAGCCTTTGATTGAGGTCAGAGGCGTGCGCAATTCGTGGCTGACGGTCGAGATGAACTGGGATTTGATGATATAGGCGGCTTTGGTGCGCTCGTGCTCTTGTTTGAGCGCCTCAAGCTGTGCCAGATTCTTACGATAGAGCTTTAGAAAAATAATCGAACAATCGGTTAAAAAATACATCACAAAGATGATGGTGAAGAAGTGTAACCAAAGATTAGAATCAAGACTTGGCCGCACGATCCAGATATCTGCAAACACGATAATCAGAAACGACAGCCCATACATCACCAGCCGCAGGGCAAGCGCCATCACCAGCTGGTGGTTGTTCATTGCGGCAAACAGGGCGGCGGCAAACAAAAAGAATATGGGCGTGAAGTGGTCACCAACGTCTTGTTTGAGCGCCACCGATACCGCGTATAGACAAATCGCACTTGAGCTCAGCAACGTGTTCAACAAAATCCAGATCAGACTGGAGCGGATCGCGCGCTTTTGGTTCACCTGCAAGTTGGCCACTTTATGCGCAATCATGATGTCCTGAAGCTCGCAGAACAATATGGTGCAATAGAAAATTGCGGCATTGATCGGGTCAAAGTAAAAGGCTGTCAGCAATGTGGTCGCAAAGAAAATCGCCTGCCGCTGCCAGAGCAGCGACAAGCTAACGGCTGTATAATCTTTGATGTTTTGCAGCAGTCTGGTGTCAGGCACTTTGACCATACGATCCAACTGCATTGTTTCAACTAGCGCCATGATTTACCCATTATACGTCGCAATATGCGGAGAACTTCCCGGTCTTATGGCATGCTGATGTGGAGGGAATGGGCCAGTAATCCGGTCAAAATTTGTTCAACCCTGCGAAATTTGCCGTAATAGGGGTAGGTTTTTTGGTCAGGATTTGGGATTTATCGTTGTTATTCGGGCTCTTTGTGCACAAGGCCGTTGATCCTTAGGGGGCCAATTTTGCCTTCATGCTGACCTCAGGAAAACAGGTGGCGTTCTGGCCAGTCGCTTCTTGCCAGCGCCCTATGGAGCGGCGGGTTTTATACCCCGGCAATCCATCTACGCCGCCTACGTCATGGCCCTGAGCCACCAGCGCCTTTTGCATTTGTGCCACGTCTGAGCGGAATAAGCCCCCGACCTTGCCCCATTTACCTGCGAAATTGCCAACGCCGTATTGGATACGATCCCCCACATGACCAACGAACAACGCATAGAGATCAGAGGTATTGTAATCCTTCAGAACATAAAAGTTGGGTGTCACTATAAAGGCCGGGCCATTGCGGCCAGCGGGCATCATCAGATACCCCTCACCGCGGCGTTCGTGCTTGGGGAAGGGCTTGCCCGAGGTGCGTGTGATCCCAAGGCTTTCCCATTGGCTGATTTTTTTGCCCTGATCTGGCCCCTCTAACGTGCAAGAGACAGACGCCGGAACATTCACTTCAAACCCCCAGTCGCGGCCCTTCACCCAGCCATGTTTGGCCAGGTAGCTGCCGATTGAGGCGATGGTATCCGCCTCAGAGCGCCAGATATCCGCGCGCCCGTCACCATCCCCATCGGTGGCATACTTAAGAAAGTTGGAGGGCATAAACTGCGGTTGCCCCAACGCGCCTGCCCAGCTGCTTTTCATCGCCTTGCCCGGCGCGTGCCCGGCCTGTGCAATCTGCAACGCGGCGATTAGCTCGTCGGTGAAATAATCCGCACGCGTGCTCATGAACCCTTTGGTGCCCAACACTTCAAAAACACTGTGAGGGATATCGACACGGCCATAGCCGCTCTCCCGGCCCCAGATGGCCAGAATGATCCGGCCTGGCACGCCTGTCTTGCGCTCGGTTGCCTTTAGCGCCTTTGCGTGGCGTTTGGCCATTTGGCGCCCTGTCTTGGTGGCCCCGCCAACCGACCCGGCGTTGAAATACTTGCCGGGGCTGCCAAACTCGGCCTGGCGTTGTTTGCGCGGGGTGGTGGCCTTGGTGCCCGGAGGCACCAGATCGGGCAGCTTCCAGTTGAGTGATACACCAGCAAAGGCCGCCTCAAAGGTGCCCCGTTTAACGTTCTTTGCACGGGCGCGTGGCCAGATGCTTTGCTCCAGCCAATTTTGGAACTGACGTTCAATTTTCGCCCTATCTTGCGCTTGTGCTGGCAACGCCAACAGCATCGCAAAAGATGCGATGACAAGGTTGCGAAAAATGACCTGTGATATCTTGTGCATGGGGTGCCCCTTTTGCAGGCTATATGAGCGGTGACGGCAGGCGGCGTCAACACGCGCGCTTGATCGTATGTGCACCACGGTCTATCCGTGCAGTGGCATTGAGGTGACGGAGTTATCATGACGAAAGTGTTTCTGACCGGGTCGGCTGGGTTTATCGGCTTCCATTTGGCACAGCTGTTGCTGCGCGACGGGTTTGAGGTCTGCGGCGTGGACGGGATGACCGACTATTACGACGTCACGCTGAAACAAAAGCGCCATCAGATGTTGTTGCAAAACCCCGGATTTGTGGCGCATGAAGTGATGCTGGAAGATCATGCCAGGCTGGATGAGATCGCCGATGCATTCGCGCCTGATGTGATTGTGCATTTGGCCGCACAGGCCGGTGTGCGCTACAGCCTTGAAAACCCGCGCGCTTATGTCGATGCCAATGTGGTGGGCACTTTTAACATCATGGAAATTGCCCGCCGCCATGAAGTGCAGCATCTGTTGATGGCCTCTACATCGTCTGTTTATGGCGCCAATACTGAAATGCCTTACAGCGAAACCCATAAGGCCGACAGCCCCATGACCATCTATGCCGCCACCAAAAAGGCAGGCGAGGCGATGGGCCATTCCTATGCGCATCTGTGGGATCTGCCGACAACGATGTTCCGGTTTTTCACGGTTTACGGCCCTTGGGGCCGGCCTGATATGGCGCTGTTCAAATTCGTGGATGCCATGCTCGATGGGCGTCCGGTGGATATCTATAACAACGGCGATATGTTTCGTGATTTCACCTATGTTGAGGATCTGGTGCGTGCCATCCGGTTGTTGATTGATGCCGCCCCCCTACGCCCCGATATGCCCGAAGATATTGCGAGCGGCGACAGCCTGTCTGCCGTGGCCCCTTACCGCGTTGTGAATATCGGCAATTCCGACACCGTGCGCCTGCTGGATTTTGTCGATGCGATTGAGGCCGAACTGGGGGTCAAGGCGATCCGCAATTACATGCCCATGCAAAAAGGCGATGTGCCCGCCACCTGGGCCAATGCAGACCTGTTGCAATCTCTGACCGGGTACAAACCACAGACAGATGTGCGCGACGGGATTGCGAAATTTGTGGCGTGGTTCCGGGAATATTACCAGAAATAGCTGTGGTCCTCACTGCTGTGAGCCAAAATTTACTGCGGTAAGGGCCTCAAAGCCCGTCAAACTCACACAGCACATGCACGTCCATCCCCATGGCCTCAATCCGTTTGCGCCCGCCCAGTTCCGGCAGGTCCACCACAAAGGCGCACCCCAGAATGTTACCGCCCAGCCGTTCGATCAGTTTGATCCCGGCCTCAGCCGTGCCACCCGTGGCCAACAGATCATCGACCAGCAAAATGGTTTCACCGGGTTGAATGGCATCGTCATGCAGCTCCACGACGGCCTCGCCATACTCTAGCTGATAGTCCTCGGAAATCACCGCACCGGGCAGCTTGCCTTTCTTGCGGATCGGCACAAACCCAACGCTGAGCTGATGCGCAATCGCCCCACCCAGGATAAACCCGCGCGCCTCAAGCCCGACAACCTTGTCGATGGGCGCACCGGCATAGGGGTGCAACAGCTGGTCAATCGCCATGCGAAACCCGCGCGCATCGGCAAACAAGGTGGTGACATCGCGGAACATGATGCCCTCATGCGGGAAATCCACGATGGTGCGGATGTAATCCTTGACGGTTTTGGTGCTTGGCATGGTGGTGCCCCTCGTGTTCCCTGATTGCGCGCACAGCTTTGGCCGATGCGGCAGCAGGGATCAAGGGGCCTGCGTCACCAAAGCGCGGGTTTGGCGACCATCAACCAGAATACACCGATCAGCGCTGCAAAAGCAGGCCACCCCAGAGCAAACCAAATGCGATAGGCGCGGTGGGCTGCCGGGGGCAGAGATGCCTGTTCGGCCAGAGCGGCACCTGACAGATCACGAATGCGGATTTGCAGATGAACAACCGGGGCCCAACAGACAAAGGCCAGAACATACAACAGGTAAGTGGTGACCAACCAGGGTTCGCTGAGCGCATAGCCCGCCAGATACACCAGCCACAGACCTGTCAGCGGCTGGATGATCCCGGCAGGCGTGGTAAACAGCCAATCAGCCCAAACCACGCCTGAGGCCACGCTATGAATGGTTTCCACCCGGCGTGTGCGCATAGCCCAGACCATCTGAAATGCGGTGCCAATGCCGGTGCCAAACAAGATGGTCGAGCTGAGGATATGCAGGGTTTTGGCGATCAGGTAAGGATCCATCAGCGCTCCTCTTCCAGCACCGCCTGAACTGCAAAAAGCGCCAGCAAAGGCAGGTTTTTTAGCAAACCTCCCAAAGGCAGTACCCAAAGTACAGGGGCAAGCCAGCTGAACATAGCTGTATACCCCAGCACCATCGTGCCCTGCACCGCTGCCATCAAACGCGGGCGCCAGCCGCACAGAAGGGCGGCGGCAATGGCAAGGTCTGCCAAGCCGCCCAAACGGGCCAGCACTGTCAATACACTGTCAGACAGCGCTGCGCTTTGCACCAGGGGTAGGAAGTCAGCCGCAGGCAAAAACAACCCGATCAGCCCCGACATTAACCACAAAAGGGCCAGCACCAGCCGCAGCGCGGGGCGCATCAGATAGAGGCGGGCATGCCATAGATCCTGTGTACCTGCCGGGCGCTGGGCGATGAAGGTTGAAAACTTGCGCGGCGGATTGGGCAGGCTGGCCATCGCAGCACCGGGCCGGGCCAGAAGTGATGCGTTCAGCTGGTCAACGGCACTGCGTGAAATTGGCCCCCAGCGCATCGCATCGCCCAGTCGCCCGAGGCCACGCGCCAACCACACAGGCAAGTGCAAGACAGGCACCGGGCGCAACCCCAGCCATCTTCGCAAGCTGCGCATCATATCCGCTTGTGTGATGTCCTCTGCCCCGCCGATCTCGTGAATGCCGGGGCCGGGGGTATGGCGCAGAAAGTGATCAATGGCGCGCGTTAGATCCGTCACATGGATGGGATTGAAACGTTGATCGCCTTTACCCACGACGGGCGTCACCAATGGGAAGGCGGCCAAGGCCCGTGCTAATGACGATCCGCCATAAGATGTATCCCCCAGCACCAGACCTGCTCGCAGAATTGTCAAACCATGTCGTGCCGCAATTTCCTCTCCCTCACGACGATGCAAAGCAAATGGTGTGTCGGTTTCGTCAATGCCTACGGCAGACAACAACACCCCTCGCGCGCCGTCGGGCAGGGCAGCATAGAGCGCTTCTGGCGCGTCCTCATGCACCGCACGGAATACTTGCTCAGATGCACTCAGCACCCCGGCGGCATTGATCAGATGAGTGACGCCCCGCACATGGGGCTGCCAGAAGGTCGGCGTGCTACAGACGGGGTCATTCAGATCGGCCTGTAGGGTATCAAACCCCATCGCGTTGAGGCGACGCACACGCCGGGCTGAGGCAATCACCTGCCACCCCGCCGTGCGCAGCCCGAAGGCCAGGTGCCTGCCAATAAACCCATCGGCCCCAAGGATCAGAACGGTGCCGGGGGGCGTTTTCATGCAGTGCGTCGCAAAGTGGCTGTCAGCACACCCATGGCGATCAAAGCCAGGCCACCGCAGCGTGTCAGCCAGGTGATCACCGCAGGCTTGCGGATGGTTTGGCGAAGCCTGTCAGCGGCCAAAGCATAGGCAAAGGCATTGATGGCAGCCAGCCCCACGAAGGTGGCGATCAAAATGGCGAACTGTGGGATAAGGGGTTGGCTCACCTTCACAAATTGCGGCACGAATGCGATGAAAAACGCGATGGATTTTGGGTTAAGTGCGGTCACGGTGGCCGTGTGCACAAAGACCTGACCGGCAGTGCTGTCTGGCTGGGTGGTGGCCTCCAACCCATGTGCGGCGGGCGCGCGTAGCAATTTGATGCCCAGCCAGATCAGATAGGCCGCGCCACCCCATTTCAGCGCAGTGAACAGCAGGGCCGAGGTCAACACCAAAGCCCCTAAACCTGCAAGCGAGGCAGTCATGGCGATCAGATCACCGCAGGCCACGCCACTGGCCGAGGCAACAGCCACACGTTTGCCCTGACTAAGGGCGTATGACAGAACCAACAAAACGGTTGGGCCGGGGATCAGCAAGAGTGCGGTTGAGGCGGCAACAAAGGCCAGCCATAGATCGAGAGGCATGAGGTAAATCCTTATTTTCCAATCCATGGTTCGTACATTTGAAGATTCTTAGTAAATGATCGCCGTGCTTGATCAAGTTCGCAAACTTCAGTCTCAGTCAATTGCCAAATTCTCGAAGTTCTAAGGCAATGTAATTTTGATCGTAGAGTTTTTTTCTCTCGGTCAGCGCCAGCAAGCCATTCTGAGCCAAGAAGCAATGGTGAAAAAAATGCGACTGGAAGGAGTGACACGAGCGAAGGGTCTTCTTCGGGATAACCTGAAACGATGCATTCAGCAAATAGCCCGTCTTCGTGGATCCACACAAAAGTCAGGTCGCCAACTACAGGAGAAGAGTGTCCCTTGACCGGTATCGGGCAAGTCACATGCCATTCGTATTCTTTTTGCAGAATGTCGTCTTCGCTAATTTTGAATAAATACATGTGGTTTATATTCCCTTCAAAACACTCGCCCCGCCACAGCATCCAGCTTGGCAATCACGGCTGGGTCGCGCGCGTCGGGGGCGGTCAGGATGGCATAATCCAGCGCCCGGTCGCAGCCATGTGGGCAAGGCACACGCTTGGCCCCCAGCAGCGCAGGCAGATGCGCCACCATGGTGCGCGCCTTGTCGGCGTTGCCGCTCAGAGTTTCGATGATGGCGGTGATGTCCACCTCTCCGTGGTCGGGGTGCCAGCTGTCGTAATCCGTGATCATGGCGACCGACGCATAGCACAATTCGGCCTCGCGGGCGAGTTTGGCCTCGGGCATATTGGTCATGCCGATCACGTCACATCCCCAAACCTCGCGGTACATCTTTGACTCCGCCATTGTCGAGAACTGCGGACCCTCCATAGCCAGATAAGTGCCGCCGCGATGTACCGTTACCCCGGCTGCGCGGGCGGCGCTTTCGCAAGCGTCAGACAGACGCGCGCAGGTGGGATGCGCCAGGCTGACATGGCCGACGCAACCCGCACCAAAGAAGGATTTCTCGCGCGCGAAAGTTCGATCAACAAACTGATCTACAACAACAAAATCACCCGGTGCCATGTCTTCGCGGAACGATCCACAGGCCGACACGCTGATCACATCCATCACGCCCAGTCGTTTCAATGCATCAATGTTGGCTCGGTACGGTACGGTTGAGGGCGAATGCACATGCCCGCGTCCGTGACGCGGCAAAAACGCCATCGCCACACCGTCTAAAGTGCCGGTCAGGATCTGGTCGGATGGCGTGCCCCATGGGCTGTGCACGCTGATCCATTCGGCCCCCTCCAGCCCGTCAATCTGATACAGCCCCGAGCCGCCGATCACGCCGATCATTGTGTTGGTCATTTTTTGTACTCCGATGCTGTTGTGCCTCAGGTTTAGGGGGGAATGGCCGCAATGGGAATGGTGATCACGTCACGTTTGTCTGCGCGCGGGTGCCGGGGTCATTGTAAAGTGCCCCAGCGCGGGGTAGAGGAACCCCCAACGTGCGAACAACAATTCAGATTGAGGCACCCCTATGAAAACGGCACTTTTGCGCCGCTACGCCCGCGGCTTTGGCATGACCGAGCTGGGCCTGGCCACCGACGACGGCCTGAGCGTCACCCGTCTGCGCATCGAGATCCTGGCCGGGCTTACCGTGGCTCTGGCATTGGTGCCCGAAGCCGTGGCCTTTGCCTTTGTTGCGGATGTGCATCCGTTGGTTGGGCTTTATGCCGCCTTTATCGTGGGGCTGGTGACAGCTGTGATTGGCGGGCGCCCCGGTATGATTTCGGGCGCGACAGGGGCTTTGGCCGTGGTCATGGTCAGCCTCGTTGCGCAGCACGGGGTGGAGTATCTCTTTGCGACGGTTGTGCTGATGGGGCTTTTTCAGGTTGTCGCCGGGGTGATGCATTGGGGCAAGTTTATTCGCCTTGTGCCGCACCCGGTGATGCTGGGGTTTGTGAACGGCTTGGCGATCGTGATTTTCATGGCGCAATTGGGCCAGTTCAAAGTGCCTGGCACCATGGTGAACACCGGCCACGGGATGAGCGGTGGCGAGTGGCTTAGCGGTCCGGCATTATCATTGATGTTGGCGCTGGTTTCACTGACCATGCTGGTGATCTGGGTCACGCCACGGCTGACCAAAGTCATTCCGGCGCCATTGGCAGGTATCGCCGTTGTCGCGGGGCTGGTCATTGCGCTGGGGCTGGAGGTGCCGCGTGTGGGGGATCTGGCGTCGATACAAGGCGGCTTGCCATCCTTTCATATTCCGGTGGTGCCGCTGACGTTTGAGACGTTTGAGATCATTCTGCCTTATGCTGTGATCCTGGCCGCCATTGGCCTGATTGAAAGCCTTCTGACGCTTAACCTTGTGGGTGAAATCACCGGCAAACGTGGCGGGGCCAGTCAGGAATGCATTGCGCAGGGGTCGTCCAATATCATCACGGGGTTTTTTGGTGGCATGGGCGGATGTGCGATGATCGGTCAATCGATGATCAACGTAAAATCGGGCGCACGCACGCGTATCGCGGGGATTGTCGCGGCACTGTTCTTGCTCAGCTTTATTCTTTTTGCCTCGCCGTTGATTGAGCAAATCCCGCTGGCCTCACTGGTGGGTGTGATGTTCATGGTGGTGATCGGCACGTTTGCGTGGAACTCGCTGACCATTCTGCGCAAAGTGCCGTTGACCGATGCGGTGGTGATCGTATTGGTGACGGGCGTGACGGTGAAATACGATCTGGCCATCGCGGTGGTTGTGGGTGTGATCGTTTCGGCATTGGCTTATGCGTGGAACAATGCCTCGCGCATTCATGCGGTTACGCGTGAATCACAAACACAAGCGGGTGCGAAGGTCTATGAAATTCAGGGGCCTTTGTTCTTTGGTTCTGCTGCTGGCTTTGATGAGATTTTTGACGTGGCGGGCGATCCTGACACTGTGATTGTCGATTTTGCCGACAGCCGGGTGGTGGATCAATCTGCCTTGCAAGCCATCGAATCCATGGCAACCAAATACGAGGCCGCAGGCAAGCGCCTGATGCTGCGCCACCTGAGCCATGATTGCCATAAACTGCTGACCAAAGCAGGTCACCTGATGGTGGATAGCGATGATGACCCGGATTACGAGGTTGCTGTGGATTATGACGTGAAAACAGGTGTGTTGGGCTCGGGTCACTAGGGCGCTAATCGCTCCAGCGCTGCAATGTCGCCCGCTTTTATCGCTGGCAATGCAGCCTCGATCTGAGCAGTTGGCCAGTCCCACCAGGCCAGTGCCAGCATCCTGTCCACCTCGGCCACAGGAAGCCGTAAACGGTGTACCGTGCCGGGGTTACCGGTAACGATTGCAAAGGGTGGCACCGTGCCGCGCACCACGGCCCCGGCCCCGATGATGGCGCCATGGCCGATCACAGCACCGGGCAGCACCATGGCACCGTGGCCCAGCCAGACGTCATGCCCCACTTGGGTATCTCGTGTGTCCGGCTGAAATCCGGCACGGGTCTTTTCGTCAAACACCTCAAACGGATAGCAACTTAACCCTGAAGCTGTGTGATTGGCTGAACTGGTGATAAACCGCACCCCATGGGCGATCTGGCAGAACCGCCCAATTTTCAACGTCTCTTGCGAAAACGCGAATAGATAGGGCGCAAGCTGCTGGGCCCAATCCTTGGGGGCGTCAAAGTCCGAGGCATAAGTGAATGCTCCCACCTGAAATTTGGGATGATCTATGACGTTGCTCAGTAAAACCGTGCCCTTATAGCCCGAGCCATCAGGCAGAGTGATTGGATAGGCGCAGGTTGGATCAGGAAGTGTGGACATGTCAGCTTTCTCCGGGGCGGGTCAGGCTAAAGACCTCGCGGATCACGGAATAATCCTTGTATCCCAGTCGGGTCAGCGGGTTAAACCGGGTCACGTCAAACACTCCATCGACGATGCAATCGTCACGCATATGAACGCCGACTACCTCACCGAAAATCACAAAATTGGCCTCGCCCTTTAGCTGCACAATTTGTGTCACACGGCACTCCAGAGATGCAGGCGCTGCTGCGACACGGGCGCAATTTATCTCCTCGCAGGTGGCTTTTTCGATCCCGGCATTGGTAAACTCGTCGACTTCCGCATCCCATGGGCCGGAGGTCTGGTTCATCGCATCCTTCATCGCTTCTTCTACGATATTGACGCAAAACACCTTTGTTTCGCGGATGTGCGCCACGCTGTCCTTTGTGCCGTCACGATCAGGTTTGGTGCCGGTCGAGGCAAACATCACCTGTGGCGGCACATAGGCAACAGCATTGAAAAACGAATAGGGCGCCAAATTGTCGGCACCATTCGCGCCGCGCGTGGAAATCCACCCAATTGGGCGTGGCGTAACGATGGCGTTGAACGGGTTATGCGCCAACCCGTGGCCGTTTTGGGGTGTGTAGAACATTGTGACCCTCGCAAAGTGGTTTGTGCCAGAGTTAACGCCGTGCTAGGCGCATGGCCAGTCGAATTCCGCGAGGACACATCCAAGTGTTTGAACTCACGCCCGAAACGACCGAGGATTGGTGGGAGGTCGAAGCCCTCTATGACCTGTGCTTTGCGCCGGGGCGAGAGGCGCTGTCATCTTATCGGCTGCGAGACAATGTGCCGCCCGTGGAAGGCATGTGTCTGGTGGCGCGCGATGAGAGCAATATTCTGGCGGGTGCCATTCGGTTTTGGCCGGTGCGGATCGGTGATGCGCCTGCGCTATTGCTGGGCCCGGTGGCCGTGCACCCCACATATCAAGGCGAGGGGCTGGGGGGGTATCTGATCCTCGACAGTTTGGAACGTGCGGCCGAACAAGGCTATGCGCGGGTCATGCTGGTGGGGGATGCACCGTATTATGGCCGCTTTGGGTTTCACCGGCTGAGCGGGGTACATATGCCGCCACCGACAAACCCGGATCGTGTTTTGGGGGCCTCATTGGCCCCGGATGCCTGGGCTGGCGTAAAGGGTGAGGTTACCCGCGACGCTTGAAATTTGGCCCGCTTGCCCCGATCTTGGGGCATATGCACTCCAAAGATTTGAGGCCCCATGGAATTGCTCGATGCTCTGATTAGCAAGGATACCACCGACGAGAGGCTGGATGCCCTGGTGCGCCGCCATGCAAAGGCGGGCAATGCGGGTATCCAACTGCTGAACCTGATTGGCGGGCAGGCTGAAAACCTGTTGGACCGCTTGCCAGCGGATATGCGTGCGCGCCTTGGTGACGGTACAGAGCAAGCGCTGACTTTGGCGATGGGGGCTGCGCAACGGTCACGCGGGGTGGTGGGCGAACAACCGGGATGGCTTAGCCGGGCGGTGACCACGGCCATGGGGGCGGCCGGTGGATTTGGCGGGCTGCCAAGCGCCATGGCCGAATTGCCAGTGACCACAACCATTTTGCTGCGCGCCATTCAGGACGTGGCGTGTGAACACGGCTTTGATCCATCCGAGGAAGGTGTGCAATTTGATTGCATCCAAATATTTGCCGCTGCCGGGCCGATGGGCCAGGATGATGGTGCCGATCTGGCCTTTCTGGGCACGCGTGTCACGGTGACCGGGGCTGCTGTACAAAGCCTGATCGCCAAAGTTGCCCCTCGTTTGGCCACGGTTTTGGGGCAAAAACTGGCGGCCCAGGCAGTGCCAGTATTGGGGGCTGCTGCTGGGGCGGCTACGAACTATGCCTATACCAGCTATTATCAACAGATGGCCCATGTGCATTTTGGCCTGCGCCGTCTGGCAGCTGATGCGGGGCAAGATCATCCAGCCTTGGTCGATGAATTTCGCAAGCGTGCGGCGGTGCCGGTGAGGCGGGCGTAAGGTTAAACCGCCCTCACAACTTGCCACGCAGATAATCCAACACCACCGGGCGCACAGTTTGATCGCCACGATCGCGGGCGGCGTGGATGATCTCGCGCAGCTCATCCAGATTTGACCGTCGCAATACCGATTTCACCGGTCCGATTGAGGCCGGGCGCATTGATAATGTCCGCAGGCCGATGGCGGCAAAGCAGGCCGCTTCAACCGGGCGGCCGGCATCCTCGCCACAAAAGGACAGGGGTGTGCCGGTGGCCTCGCATCGCTGGACGATCTGCTCCAGAAAGCTCAGGAAACTGACGTTCAGGGTATCATAGCGTCGCCGCACGCGCTCGTTCTCGCGGTCGGCGGCAAAGAAAAACTGCTTTAAGTCATTGCCACCAATGGATAAAAATCCAACGTCCTCAAAGAATTTTTCAGGTGCATAAGCCAAAGAGGGTGTCTCAAGCATTGCGCCGACTTCCAGTGAGGCGGGCAGGGGGTGGCCCAGAATTTTCTCGCGCGCGATGGCCTTGTCTAACTCGGCACAGGCGTTTGCATATTCCTCCAGTTGGGCCACGAAAGGGAACATCACCGTCAACGGGCGGCCCTTGGCGGCGCGCAACAAAGCCTGCAATTGCATCCGCATCACGCCGGGTTTGTCCAAGCCCACACGAATGGCGCGCCAGCCCATCGCCGGGTTCGGCTCGTCATTTGGTTTCATATAGGGCAGCACTTTGTCTGACCCGATATCAAGGGTGCGGAACACCACGCGTTTGCCCTGGGCGGCATCCATCACCCGTGAATACAGCTGACTCAGCTCAGCGCGTTTGGGCATCTGGTTGCGGACCAGAAATTGCAGCTCGGTGCGGAACAGGCCAACACCCTCGGCGGAGGAGCTTTCCAGGCTGGGCAGATCGGCCATGAGGCCTGCGTTCATATGCAGCTTTATGCGGGTGCCATCCAGGGTTTGGGCCGGTTTGTCACGGATTGAGGTATAGCGTTCCTGCGCCTGCGCCTGCATCGCCATCTTATCACGAAAGGCGCTGATCACAGTGTCTTCGGGGCGCAGATGCACCACGCCCTGATCGCCATCCACCAGCACAAAATCACCATTCAGCGCTTCGGTGGTCACGCGGTTTGCATGGATCACTAACGGAATGGCCAACGCGCGCGCCACGATGGCCGCATGTGAGCCGACGGAGCCTTCTTCCAATACGATCCCTTTGAGGTTGCGGCCATAATCCAGCAGCTCTGCAGGACCGATGTTGCGGGCAATCAGAATGGGATCGGCGGGCATTTCCGCCCCGGTTTGCGAGCCTTGACCCGTTAGAATGCGCAACAGCCGGTTGGACAGATCATCCAGATCATGCAGCCGGTCGCGCAGATAATTGTCGCTGACCTGGCTCATGCGGGATCGTGCTGTGCTTTGTTCTTTCTCAACGGCGGCTTCTGCGCTCAGGCCGCGGCCAATGTCTTTTTCTATGCGCCGCATCCAACCTTTGGAGTTGGCAAACATCCGGTAGACTTCCAACACCTGGAGCTGATCTTTGTCGCCGCCTTTGGCGGAAAAAAGCATCTTGTCCACGCCGACGCGCAATTCCTCGACGGCCTCATTCAGGCGGTCCAACTCGCGGGCTGGATCGTCGGCAAAGGGATTGGTGACCACCACGCGTGGTTCGTGCAGCCAGACATGACCGCGCGCAGCCCCTTCCTGGCCGGTGGCCCCCTGAAACAACACGGGTTGCTGGTGGCGGGCTGACAGGGCTGCGCCCTCGCCCACAAAGGCGCCCAGTTCAGTCATCTCAGCCAGCACCATGGCCGCTACCTCGGTGACATAGACCTCTTCTTCGGAATACTGTCGCGCCTCTTTGGATTGCACGACCAAAACGCCCAACATCTCACCCAGCCGTTGCAATGGCACGCCCAGAAACGAGGAATAGGCTTCCTCGCCGGTTTCTGGCATGAAGCGGAAGCCATGTGTGCCGGGGGCGTCATCGGTGTTGGTGATCTCGCCGGTGCGGGCCACACGACCGACAAGGCCCTCGCCCAGACGCATACGGGTTTCGTGCACCGCTTCGGGGTTCAGGCCGCGCGTCGCACATAGCTCCAGCGTATCAGAGTCACGAAACAGGTAGATCGAGCACACATCCGAGTGCATTTCTTCGGCAATTAATTGTGTGATTTGGTCCAGCCGGGTTTGACCGCCAGCATCCTCCGCCATGACCTCGCGCAAGCGGCCAAGCAGTTTTCGGCTGTCTGTTTCGCGTGTCGTGGCCATGTCGGGTCTATCCCTGTTTGGTGTCCGAAAATCCCTACGGACCGTACAGCTATAGATCATATACCGCGGGCAAGCGAAACGGAAAATGGGTTCGTCATCAGCCGAAAGGCTCGCGATGCACCTTTTGGGCGTATATTTCAGGCACAATTGTTTGTATTTTGGGCCTAAGCCGCTTTTTCCAGCTCAAACACATCGTGCAGCGCCTGCACCGCCAGTTCCATGTACTTGCGATCAATCAGCACCGAAATCTTGATTTCCGATGTGGCGATAACTTTGATGTTTACGCCTTCGTCTGACAGGGTTTTGAACATCTTGGCGGCCACACCTGACTGGCTGCGCATGCCGATGCCCACAGCCGATACCTTGGCCACATCCGTGTCGGCAATCAGATCGTGATAGTTGATTTCGCCGCTTTCTTTGGCGCCATTCAATGCCTGTTCAGCCCGCTTTACCTGATCGGTCGGGCACGAGAAGGTCATATCAGTGCGGCCTTCTTCGGCGATGTTCTGGATGATCATGTCTACGTTCACGCCTGCATCCGACAGTGGCCCGAAGATGGCAGCGGCAATACCGGGGCGATCCGCGACCGACACCAGCGTCATTTTGGCTTCATCTCGGGAATAGGCGATGCCGCTCACTACATTTGATTCCACGATATCCTCCTCGTCGCAGACCAGAGTTCCTGCGTTATCCGATTGTTCTTCGAAACTGCTCAGCACGCGCAGTTTGACATTATACCGCATCGCCAATTCAACCGATCGGGTCTGCAACACTTTGGCCCCAAGCGAGGCGAGTTCCAGCATTTCCTCAAACGCGATCTTGTCGAGTTTGCGGGCCTTGGATGCGATGCGTGGATCGGTGGTATAGACCCCGTCCACATCTGTGTAGATATCGCAACGCTCGGCCTCAAAAGCGGCGGCAAAGGCCACAGCTGTGGTGTCTGACCCGCCGCGCCCCAACGTGGTAATCCGACCCTCGGGGCTGATGCCCTGAAACCCTGCGACCACAGCCACGCGCATGCCTTCGCCAAATTTGGCGTTGATGTTGTCGGTCGGAATTTCTTCGATCCGGGCGGCAGAATGGGCGCTGTTGGTTTTCAGGGGCACTTGCCAGCCCTGCCAGCTGCGCGCAGGCACGTCCATTTCCTGCAATGTCAGCGCCATCAGCCCTGCGGTCACTGTCTCGCCCGAGGACAGGATGGCATCATATTCGCGCGCGTCATACATGGGCGACGTTTCATTGACCCAACCTACCAACTCATTGGTTTTGCCGGACATTGCCGAAACGATGACAATGACATCATAGCCTTTGGCCACCTCAACGCCCACGCGTTTGGCCGCGCGGCGGATGCGATCAATATTGGCCACTGAAGTGCCACCGAATTTCATAACAAGAACGGGCATGGGGTGCGTCCTGATACCTTAGGTCGCGCGGGGTTTACGCGGCTGCGTGGCTGAGGGCAAGGGGCAAGCGCGTGCCCGACCGTGCCGAAGCCGTCCGAAGGGGCGTTAGTCTAATAGGGATGTGCCTGCCCATCCCAGGTTTCAAAACAGCCGGTTGTGGCCATGGACAACTGCGCAAAGCGTGACTTCAGCCCGTCGGTGGCCTCGTCAACGCTGATGTCGGCACTGTCACCCCCCATATCGGTGCGCACCCAACCGGGGTGATAGATCCCTACGGCAATGCCTTCAGGCCTTAGGTCTGCTGCCAGATTCCGCCCGAGATTCAGCGCCGCCGCTTTGGATGCGCGGTAGATATAGCTGCCACCGGGCGCACGTTCATGGCTGGCCATCGTACTGGAAATAATGGCGATTTTGCCGGATTTTGCTGCGCGCAAATTGGGTAACAGCGCCTGCACACTCAGGAACACACCCATCACATTGGCGGCAAAGCTGTCGGCCCACATTTGCGCGCGATAGCCGCCGTCCAGGGATTGACCTTTGTCCAGATAGACCCCGGCATTGCAAATCAGCAGATCAATCGGCTGGCCTTTTAATTTGGCCGCCAAGGCGGTGTGTTGCGCAGGATCGGTCACATCCAATACCTCGCCCCCATTGGGGGTGCGGGCTGTGGCGGTGACAGTGTCCCCATCACGCCGGTATTTATCAGCCAGAGCCAAGCCAATCCCGCGATTGGCCCCGGTAATCAACACATGCATCATGGACATCCTTCAGTTGGTTTTGCGCGTCGGGGTGAAGGGCAGGGGTGTCACCGGCACCCCATCTTCGATCAGTTTGCGCGCCTCTTCGGGCTTGGCCTCGCCAAAAATCGCGCGTTCAGGTGAGGTGCCGTCATGAATGTCCCGCGCCTCGCGGGCAAAGTTCATGCCGACATATTCCGAATTATCCTCAATCTTTTTGCGGATATCGGCCAGCGCTTGTTCTGCGGGGTTGTCCGCGCCGGTCAATGTTGGAACAGGGGCCTCACCGCTGGATTTGCTATCGCTTATTTGCGGGGCCATCATGGCCTTTTCCAACTCGGTTGATCCGCAAACTGCACAGCTTACCAGCTTTGCCTTTAACAATTTGTCGAATGCATCAGAGGATTGAAACCAGCTGTCGAACCGGTGATCCTGGCTACATTTAAGGGTGAACTGGATCATGGGTTTAACCTAAGTGAACATGTTGGTTTACATAAACCATCGCTACCAGAGTTCAAGCAAGTGAACAAAGCCCTAACGCTTGAGCATGGCCGGATCAAATTTCAGCAGGATATGCGCAAGCTCAGGTTCGCTGACACGCGCAGCGGCTTGTTTTGGGCTAAACCACTTGCGCTTGCGCTGGCCCATTTCCGGAAATTTTTGCGCCAGCGATTTGACTTTGACCGCATAGACCATCGCCACACACGGCAAGCCACCTTCGCCATCAACAAACTTCTGATAGGAATAAAGCCCCAAACTGCGAGAGCGCAGCGAGCCAATCACGCCGGCCTCTTCCCAGGCTTCGGTCATCGCGCTTTCGCCAGGTGTCTTGCCGTCCATTGGCCAACCTTTGGGAATAATCCATCGTTTGGTTCTGCGGCTGGTGACAAGCAAAATCTCAGGCTTGCCCTTGGTGACACGATAGCACAGCGCAGCAAATTGCGTGCGTACGTCACGCTTGCTGCTTTCTTGCAGAAATATCGGCTCTTGCTGTGACGTTTGCACCGTCATGATCCTGCGCCCTTGGACTGCTCTATTGATTGGGCTTGTTATATGAATATGAGTTAAACTTTGTGCAAAATCCAGTGCGCTGTGGGCAGAAATGTGAAAACATGCGGAAACGAGGACAAACTTCGACACATACGGCAGACAGCGGAAATCCCTTGCGCCGGTTCGCGCGTTGCGGAATACTTTGCTGATGCTTCGGTTTTTTCGTATATTTGCAGGGGCTTGCGCCCTTATGTTTATGCACTCCTTGGCCTCGGCCGGGGAAAGGTTGACCATTTTTGCCGCCGCCTCGTTGAAGGGGGCGCTGGATCAGGTGCTCGTCCTTTATGATCGCCCTGTCACCGTGTCCTATGGTGGCAGCGGGCTGATCGCGCGGCAGGTTGCCTTAGGGGCGCCTGCTGATGTGGTGATCCTGGCCAATCAAAACTGGATGGATTGGCTGACATCTCAGGGGCAGCCAAAGATATTGACGGAAAAAGCATTTCTTGGAAATTCTTTGGTGATGGTCGCTCCCGTTGGGTCTGCGCCGCTGGCTCGGGTGTCACAGGATACGATGTTGGGCAGGCTTGGCGATGGCCGCCTTGCTATTGGAATGACACAAAGTGTTCCCGCAGGGATTTACGCTCGCCAATGGTTGGAACGCTCCGGGCTTTGGCCGGAATTGGAGCCGAGGTTGGCAGAAACGGACAATGTCCGCGCTGCGTTGGCTTTGGTTGCGCGTGGCGAGGCTCCTTTGGGGGTTGTCTATGCCAGTGATGCTCAAGCGGATACGGCTGTGCAGGTGGTGTATGAGATCCCGCCAGAGCTGCATGACCCGATCGTGTACCCGATCACAGTGATCGACAATAGCAACGCGGTGTTAGCCACTGATCTTGCAGAATTTATATCCAGTGCGCAGTCGATAGAAATCTTCGTGAATCACGGGTTCAGCCCGGTGGAGTCTGCGCCATGAGCCTGCGCCCCGAAGAATGGGCCGCCCTCGTGCTGTCCCTCAAGGTTTCGCTCTGGGCGGTCGCGCTCAGCCTGCCGTTGGCGGTGTTGGTGGCGTATCTTTTGGCCCGGCGCGAGTTCCCCGGCAAAGGTTTGCTGAGCGCAGTCGTGCATGTGCCGCTTGTCTTGCCGCCCGTTGTAACGGGTTATTTGTTACTGCTGACATTCGGGCGCAACGGGGCTGTCGGTCGCTGGCTTGAGGATACGCTTGGCCTAGTGCTGGCATTCCGTTGGACGGGGGCCGCGCTGGCGGCGGCAATCATGGGATTTCCTTTGATGGTCAGGGCAATACGCCTCGCAGTTGAAGCGGTCGATCCGCGATTGGAGGAGGCAGCCGCCACTTTGGGTGCGCCTCCTGTGGCGCGGTTTGTCTTTGTTACCTTGCCGTTGATTTCCCCAGGCATCCTGGCCGGCGCCGTGTTGGGATTTGCCAAGGCGATGGGTGAATTTGGGGCCACGATCACCTTTGTGGCCAACATTCCCGGCCAGACTCAAACGCTGCCTTCTGCGATCTATGCCTTCCTGCAGGTGCCCGGCGCCGAGACCGCAGCGATGCGGCTGGTCATATTGTCATTGGTGGTGGCCATCGGGGCTGTTGTGATATCCGAGTGGTTGTCAAAGCGGGTTGCCGCAAGGATTGGGCGAACATGAAGATGCGCGTTGATCTGACCCAAACATATGGCGATTTCAAGTTGGACGTGGCCTTTGAAACAGGCCCGGGCGTAACGGCGATATTTGGCCCTTCGGGTTCAGGAAAAACAACTATTATCAAAATGATCGCAGGCCTTGTTCATCCGGATGAGGGCCGTGTTAGCATGGATGAAACCGTGTTGTTGGACAGTTCTAAGCGGCAATCCGTTGCAGTCCATAAACGCCGCATTGGCTATGTGTTTCAGGATGGTCGGCTGTTTCCGCATCTAAGCGTTGCACGCAACATCCGGTTTGGCGGGAGATTCACCAAAACACCGGGTGCGACGCCCGAGAGCAGCGTTGTTGAACTGCTCGGCCTTGGGCCATTGATGCACCGTTTGCCCGGTGATTTGTCCGGAGGAGAGCGCCAACGAGTGGCGCTTGCCCGCGCTCTGCTGTCCTCTCCTCGATTGTTGTTGATGGACGAACCGTTGGCGGCTTTGGATGGGCCGCGCAAAGATGAGGTGCTGCCCTATCTGGAGGCGCTGCGTGATGAAACCGGCGTGCCGATCCTTTATGTCAGCCATTCGGTAGATGAGGTTGCACGATTGGCCGAGCATCTGATCCTGCTTCGGGATGGCAAGATTATGCTGTCCGGGCCAACCCATGAATTGCTGAGCAAGCCCGAGGCGCTGCCCTTTGTGGGCGTGCGCGATGCCGGGTCTGTCTTGCACGCAACGGTGGTGAAACATGACGCTGACGGTCTGTCACAACTGTCTATATCGGGCGGCACATTGGTGTTGCCGGGTATTGATGCCGATGTCGGAGAAACCCTTGTTATCAGGATATTGGCGCAAGATGTTCTTATCTCACTTGAGGAGCCAAAAGGGCTGTCATCCCGCAATATCCTGCCTGCGATTGTGATGTCTTTGCACAAAGGACATGGGCCCGGAGTGGCCGTTTCTTTGCGGTTGGGCGAGGATACGTTACTGGCGCGCGTCACTGCGCGCGCTGCGCAGGAGCTGCAATTGCGTCCGGAGTTGTCTTGCTATGCAATCGTCAAGGCCACGACGGTGCCGCGCAGCAGCATTGGACACATCAGAAACAAACCTATCTGATATTCGTCACTCGGTTTTCATGTTTCAACGCGGGGGTTATGAGCAAGCTCTCCGTTTTAGTTGTACATACCGAACATTTTTTGAGCTTATCCACAGATACATCGCAGGCGCAGAAACTGGACGATGATCGACAGAAAAATGCGCTGAAGGCTCCTCGGCCTCATTTGATGCTTACACTTTGTTAAGGAACTGTCTGATCCTAAGCGATAATAGTGACTTATCCACAGGTTTACCCCTTGGCTGTGGTCGCGCTGATCCCGTAAGTACCGCAGCAATGCCCGATTGACCTAGCTTTGCTCACTGATTACTGATTAAAAACCTCAGACAAAGAAGTAACCGGTCCTCATGACAGAACGCCTGCTTTCCTTCTCGGCCTGGTTGGCTGTGGCGATTTGCGTTGTGCCGATCATTGCGGCGGCTGTATCGGCGCTCTCGGGTGATCTTGAAACCTGGAGCAAAATCTTGTCTTCAGTCCTGCCACGCTATGCGATGAATACGCTGGTTCTTGTGATGATCGTCGGAGTTTCGGCTGCTGTGATCGGGTCGGTCACGGCCTGGCTGGTGACAGTTTATCAATTCCCCGGCAAGCGCGTGCTTGAGGTGGCCTTGGCCCTGCCGTTGGCCTTTCCGGCCTATGTGCTGGCGTATGCCTATACCTATTTGCTGGATCATCCGGGCCCGGTACAAACCTTGCTGCGCACGGTGATGGATTGGGGGCCGCGCGAGTATTGGTTCCCGGAAATCCGCTCGCTCGGGGGGGCGGCGGCGATGCTGACGATTGTGCTTTATCCTTATGTCTATTTGCTGGCGCGGGCCTCTTTCAAACAACAAAGCGCCAATGCCTTTTTGGTGGCGCGCACCTTGGGGCGTTCACCCTTCAGCGCGTTTTGGCGCGTGTCCCTGCCGATGGCACGCCCGGCAATCGCGGGGGGGGCCTTGCTGGCGGTGATGGAGACCATCTCAGACTATGGCACTGTTGCATTTTTCAATGTGCAGACCTTTGCAACTGGTATCTACCAAAGCTGGTTTTCGCTGGGTGATCGCCCGGCGGCTGCACAGCTTTCGTTATGTTTGCTGAGCTTTGCATTGCTGCTGGCCGGGTTGGAACGTGCGCAGCGTGGCAAGGTGAAAACCGCGGGCAAAGGTGTACGTTTTGAACAAGTTGAACGGCCTCAGTTGACGGGCATCGCCGGTTGGGGGGCAACACTGGTTTGCCTGCTGCCGGTCATGCTGGGGTTCATCATTCCGGTCATGATGCTGGGCTGGATGGCGATCGGATCTGGCCAGAGCATTCTGGACCCTCGGTATCTGGACCTGATGCGCAATTCGGGACTGCTGGCCGGTATTGCGGCAGGCGTCACGGTTCTCGGAGCGATTGCAATCGGGTATCGGGCACGAATGCGCCCGGGCAAATCCTCGCGTTGGATGGTGATTGCCGCCGGGCTTGGCTATGCGGTGCCCGGTGGGGTGATTGCCGTGGGGCTGATGATGCCGATGGCGGCGTTGGACAATGCGATTGACGCGGTGATGGAGGCGCAGTTTGGCATCAACACGGGCCTTTTGATCACCGGATCAATCTGGCTGATGGTGCTGGCATATATGGTGCGCTTCATGGCGGCGGCCCTCAACGCATATGACAGTGGTATGGCCACGGTGCCGGGGCATTATGATGCCATTGCACGCTCACTTGGCAAATCAGGCCCAAAGGTCTTGTGGTTGGTGCATCTGCCTGTGGCCCGCACCAGCGTTTTGACGGCGCTGTTGATCGTCTTTGTAGATGTGATGAAAGAGTTGCCAGCCACGTTGATCCTGCATCCGTTCAACTTTTCAACATTGGCGGTACAGGCGCATCGCTTGGCCTCGGATGAACGGCTGTATGAAGCGGCGGTGCCGTCACTGACGCTTGTGGCGTTTGGGTTGTTGCCGGTGGCATTGTTGCTGCGCTCCATTGGACGGGGCAGGGTATAAAAGGCTGATTTCAAATGACGAAAAGGGCGCCCAAACAAGGCGCCCTTTGGTAATTTCTGCTGGTCGATCGCTTAGTTCGTGCAGGGGATTTTGCTTTCCACAACCTCGCCACCACGGTTGGTGCGGATCGTGCAAACCTTATCGGCCTCTTTCACGGCGGCCACTTCGGCGGCGGCCAATCCCAACAAACGATGCTGATCAACTTCGATGATTTCGGCGACAGTATCATCCATCACACCAACCAGCGACAAGGACAAACGCCCGGTTGCCTGGGCCTGTGCCAATGCTGCCACCTGTTGTGGTTTGGCCGATACGGTCACGGTGCGGGCCACTCTGGCCCCCGAAACATCACCATTGGCTTTTTGGTCCACGGCGATCAGTTTGACGCCAGTTTCGATCAGCTTGGTCACATTGCCGGTTGAATTGGCTTCGGTGCGCACGTTTTCACCGCCCACTCGGCCTGTCCAATATACATCGACATGATCACCAGGGCGCAAGAAGCCCGACACACCGCTTGAGACATCAACCTTGATCGCAAAGGCACGCATACCGCGCTCAAGTTTCGAGGTCAGGCCAGCTTCTTCACCGGGGCCGGTGACTTTGATTGCCAGCACGGGTTCAAATTTCTCCATGGCACGCAGAACACTGCGCGGCTCATCTTCGCCTTCCGGCCACAGATCTTCTTCGGTCAGGAAGTGACCCGCAGGCAAATAACGCTTGGGATAACTGATGACGGCAGCATCCTTTTTCATCAAAGGCTGACCGTATTTCAACGGGCGTGTAGCCACATAAATGTCCACCACTTCAATTACAGGCGAACGCTGCGAGCGCTCTTTTGCCAATTCGCTCTGGTAGCCCTCAATATAGCTTTTTGCCATGTAAACGGCAAAACCGGCCAGGCCAAGGCCCAGTACCAGCACAAGTCCAAACACCAGTCGCATGGGTTTTCCTTTCGGGTTTCTGCTCATGACGCGCATTGTTGCGCGGTATTATTTGTTTTGATCGCACATGATTGTGGCGAAATAGGGGAAGCTGAGGGAAAGTTTCACGACGCCGACCCGAGGCGCGACGTTGAGAAAGGGGATCAGTTTATTGCACCGACCTGCTGAGTCATCACGCCATCTTCGATATTGCTTGAGGCGGAGACAATTCCACCATTGATCAGGCTGGCACTGGCACCGGCCAGGCCGACAACAGCCGCAGTCAAAACAACCCAATCAACTGAGATTGCGCCGTCTTCGGATTTCACAAAGTTTTGAATATGGTTCAGCATTTGATTGCGCCTTTTTTTAACTTGTTACTTGTTACTGCGCTACATAATTTTGGTAACAAAAAGGCCGCGATCCATGAATGGAGCGCGGCCAATTGATCGTCAAAGACTGGGAAAATTATTCTTCGCTAGTGCCTGCTTCAACCCAGTCGCTGCTGTTTACAGCGGTGCCGATTTTGCCGGCCAGGCCAACAACACCCGACTGTACGCTGGAAATACCAGCAACACCCAGGCCAACGATGGCTGCGGTCAAAACAACCCAGTCAACTGTTACGGCGCCGTCTTCGTCTTTCAGGAATTTGTTCATGAAGTTAGTCATAGTGTGGTCCCTCCAAAGGATCAGATATTCAGGTTTGCAACCGCTTCAACGTTGCGAGCCGTTCTCTCAAGGGCTCTGTCGTTGCGGTATGAGCAGATATAGCCAGTGAAATCGGGCGCGATTGGGGCACCTTTCGTTCCATTTCAGGGTTGATTAACTTTTTTGCGGATTAGGTATTTAAGTTATTGAAATTAAACAAAATAAAAGATTTTTACAGGTTGTATTGTATGCGAATTTAGGTAATTGAGCGAAAATTTGCCCCAAAATCTGTCTCTGTTTGCGCAACAATACTAGTTTAAAACCGCGACTTTTGCGATAATGCCCGAAAAAGCCAAATGGCAGAGCAGGAAAAATCATGCGATTTGACAGGATTCTTGCGATCGGGCTGATGTTTGTCCTCGTATCGCCGGTTCACGCAGGCGATCCCCCGCCTTTTCCCGAATTTACCTTCAAGATGAGCAAGCCACCCAAGAAGGGGGCGACGAATCGAATCAATGTTCAGATTGAGCCGCAGGCTGACAAGCCCAAGTCCAAAGCCACTGATGAGGACGCAACAGAGGTGGCAACTGCGGTTGCGCCCAAGACGGCCACTTATGATTGGTTCTGGACCAGTGTCCCGGATGAGATCGGCGTGAACAGTACGGAGCGGTTAACCAAGGCGCTAGCCGGGCTGAACAAGGCGCCGGGCGGTGGCAGCATTCCCGGCCCACGCCTGCAAGACCTGCAAGGCATCGCCCGAACGCAGGGGGGCACTATACTGCGCGAAACGATTGGAACTGATGTTTCACCCGCCTTGGTATTGGCGGTGATCGCCGTAGAATCGGGCGGGCGTGATGTGGCCACATCAAACAAAGGTGCGCAGGGGTTGATGCAACTTATGCCCGATACCGCCAAACGCTTTGGGGTTGAGGACAGCCTGTCAGCGGATCAAAACATCAAAGGCGGTGTGGCATATCTCAGCTGGCTCTTGCGCGAGTTTGAGGGGGACGCGATCCTGGCACTGGCGGGGTATAATGCTGGTGAAGGTGCTGTGAAGAAGCACCAAGGCGTGCCGCCCTATGCCGAAACCCGCGATTATATCCCCAAAGTTCTGGCCGCGTTTGAGGTGGCAAGGGGTCTTTGCAAGACGCGACCCCAGTTGATCACTGATGCCTGTGCGCTGAATTTGGCGATGAACTGAACCGCCTCAGTCGTTATCGCTCAGCCCGGCCCCGGCACCTGAAAGGCGGCTTTCAGGTGTGTCGGGTGCATATGTACGGTGTGCAAAATCCGCCAGCACCTGGCGCGTCTGTTCACTGATGTCGCCACGATAGGCCCGGCGCACACGCGTGCCTGTCATGGTCTTGGCGTGCTGAAGGGTGACTGTATCGCAGCTGCCCATCGCCATCGCTTCAGATGTGGCGTCAATGGTGGTGCTGCGATCTGCGCGGCACATGGTCAGGCCAGGCCATTCAATGTTGATCGCTCTGCCCGCCCCATCCGAGGCCGAGGCAATGTAGGGCACCAGCAGCAAAGGAAAGGCGACCTTGCCCAGAGTGATCCTATCCCCCTGAGCCAGCATGCCAGCGCGATCACAAATTGCGGTGCCGGTGATCAAAGGACACAGCACCCCATCGCGGGCCTGCCAATGGGCGCCAGCGCAATCAGGGCAACAGTCCTTATAGGCGCGCCCGTCGTTCAGCGTCAGCAATTCGGCCAAAACATCTGTTCCCGGCAACCCGGCCGCACAGAGCCAGCGCACAGCTTTGCCCGCTTCCTCGGCGATACCCCAATCATAGCCCGCGCCTTTGGTGGCTTTGCGCGCCAGCACTTCGATTTCTCCCAGGGACCAGGTCATTGGGCACTCTCCGGCAAAGGTGGATACGCCCAGCCTTCAGCGCTGGTGTTGGCCAGCTCATGAGGGAAGGGGGCGTGTTTGAACATATTGATCCGCACCCAACGATCAGATCGAGGATCAAAGTGGCACGCTCCAAAGAAGCTGAGTTTGGCGCGCAGCAGGTCAATCGGCAGCATCTTGGCATCAATCGTATTGTCGTGGATTTCAGCATAAGGATGGCGCGCGGCAATCTGAACGCGGCGCAGGATATGGCGGTGTTGTGGGGCGCGCAGCAGGACTTCGGCCACCAGATCATCAGAGCAGGCACATAAGTCATTATATAGGCGGGCTGCATCACGTCCGGGGCAAAGCGGCTGCTCGTAGGCTTCAATCGGTTCTTCAAAGCGTGCACCGATGCGTGGTTCCAGCTTTTCCTCGGATGTGTACCAGACGCGGGCATTGGCTGTGTCTTTGGTCCAGTCGATATCAAGTGCCCAGTCGTAAACCGCCTCGATATGCTGCTTTAAGACGGCCACAGGCATCGCCCCGTCAATGCGCCAGCTTTCCTGCTCGTCGGCATCCATACACTCCGACAGGTCATCGACCAAATCACCATAAGGCTCCAGCAAAAGCGAGGCGGTTTGCTCCTGGCCCTCCAGGGTCAGATTGCCCTCAGCCCAAAGCCATAGCCGGTTCCATGGCATGTCGGTGGTCAGATCTGCCGATTTCAGATGGGTTTGCAACTTTGTCATGTCCCGGCGCAGGCCAGTCAGTTTTTCGATCTGAATGGTATGGCTGGATGTCCATGTATCAGCATTGATCACGGCGCGGGCGCTAAACTGGCAGAACAGATCGGCGTCGTCCTGTGTGGCGGTGGGCAAGGATCGCACCCGCGCCAATGCTGTTTCTTTGGCGGCGATCCAATTGTTGATCAGCACCGGGTGCGTCACCATAAAGGGTGCCATCCCGAGGCCCGTGGAATTGCCGATGCCAAAACAGCGGCGCAAATCCGGGTCCAGCGGTACGGCGGTGTCAGGCGCGCGTTGGTGAGCCATATGTTCGACCAGATCCATGACAAAGCCACGGGTCAGAAAGACTGACAGCATTTCCACCTGAAAAGGTGCACGGAATTCGGGGCGCTCTGCGATCATCTCGCGGTCGGCCGCGCCAAGCTTGCCCGAGCCATATACGGCGGTGGTGCGCATCAGATAGCCCACATCCCGCACCTTGGCGGTGTCCGGCTGGCGGCCCTCAGATAGGGCCGTGACCACATGTTCCCACAATCGCACCGAGCGGTTGGCGCGGCTTACCGAAAGTTCTTTTTCGCTCACGCGCCCGGCTTCCTGTTTGGGTATGTTGCCTTGCAAGCGGTCCAGGTCGGCCTCGCTCGGGATGCCGTCAAACAGGGTAAAGGTGGCATCCCATTCAGTGGCAATCACCCGGTCCGAGCGTTTTTCGGGAGGCAAATCATTGGCAAAGGCGATCAGCGAATAGCTGCGGTCAGGGCCATGGGCGCAATAGACCGCACGGCCCACACCGCGTGCATCAATGTTGAACAGGTGTTGTTCAAACGTCCAGTGTTCAGATTTGAGCCGTCGCAACAATATCCGCATGAAGCTGAGCCGCGATTGATGGAATGACCCCATGCGTGCCAGGCGCATAACTTGGGCCGGGTCACGGGGGGGGATCGTCATGTCATGCTCTGGGTGTTGCATTTCGGTCCTCCTCGTGACACCATTGTGTGACGTGGTTTTTGATATCAGGTCAGATTTGCCCGGTTGGGGTGAAGTTTTCGTCAAAGAAGTTCAGCCAATTGTCGCCCATCAGCCCGGCGACTTCGACATCGTTGAACCCAACCTTGCGCAGGCCGCTTTCAATATTGCCAAAATCGCGATTATCGCGGAACCAGTCGGGCTGTGGCGGAAATCCGGGCGCGGCGGCAGAGCCTTCACCATAGTCAATTTCCTTGGACCAGCGCCCCACGCGCATCCATTCGACGATTGAATCAGGTTGATCCTGGCACAGGTCAGACCCGATGCCGAAATGCTCGGCTCCAAAGCGTTCGGCGGCGGTGGCGATCATTGAGCAGAAATCATCCAGCGTGCAGTCGGATTTTCCCTTCAGGTGATGTGGGTACATCGAAAACCCCATCATGCCACCATTTTCCACCACAGCGCGCACCACGTCGTCGCGCTTGTTGCGCAAAGCCGGCTGCCAGGAATGCAGATTGGCGTGGGTGATGGCGATGGGGCGTTCAGAGATATCCGCGGCCTCAATGGTTGAGCGATCAGCAGAGTGGCTCATGTCCACCACAAGGCCCACACGGTTCATTTCCTTGATGACCTGCTTGCCCATACGGGTGATGCCGGGATCTTCGGCTTCATAGCAGCCGGTCGCCAGCAAGGATTGGTTGTTATAGGTCAACTGCATAAAGCGCGCGCCAAGGTCGTGCAGGATTTCGACCAAGCCGATGTCATCTTCCATTGGAGCAGGGTTTTGGAAACCAAAGAAGATGGCGGTTTTGCCGGACTCGTGCGCCGAGCGCACATCGCCCGCCCACCGCCCCTTTATGATCAGGTCGGGATAGTGTTCGAACCAGCGGTTCCACTGCTCCATGTTTAGCACGGTTTCGCGGAAGTTTTCGTGATAGCTGATCGTGACGTGCACCGCATCGAGCCCACCTGTCCGCAATTGGCGGAAGATCTTTTCCGACCAATTGGCGTATTGCAGGCAGTCGATGCGGTAGGTCATACCGGATCCCCGGCGGCGATATAGGCGGTTTTGACAGTGGTGTAGAAGTCGCGCGCATGAATGCCCTGTTCGCGCGGGCCGTACGAGCTGTCGCCACGTCCGCCAAACTGAACGTGGTAATCAGTGCCTGCTGTGGGCAGGTTGACGGTGACAACACCTGTGCGGGCGTTACGGCGGAAATGTGTGGCGCGCGCCAGTGATGTGGTGACAATACCCGAGGTCAGGCCGAAGTTGGTATCGTTGACCACATGCAGTGCCTCGTCATAGCTGCCCACTTTGATGACGGATGTCAGGGGGGCGAACATTTCCTCGCGGTTGATGCGCATATCATTGGTGGTGTTCACGAACACGCCGGGTGACATGTAATACCCTTCGTGTTCCATCGTCAGACGGGTGCCGCCGCAGGCCAGTTCCGCGCCCTCAGTGGGGCCAAGGTCGGCATAGGCGAGGTTTTCGTTCAACTGTTGTTCGCTTACAATCGGGCCCATCTGAACGTCGGCTTGCATGGCGTGGCCAACTTTCATGGCCTGTGCACCGGCAACCAGTTTCTCCACAAACGCATCATGGATAGCGTCATGCACAACCAGACGTGACGAGGCGGTGCATTTTTGGCCAGAGCCACCAAAGGCCCCGCCCAGCGACAGGGCAACTGCCAGATCAAGGTCGGCGTCATCCATCACGGCAAATGCGTTTTTAGAACCCATTTCCATTTGAACGCGCGTGAGGTTCTGAATGGCGGCAGCTGCAATGCCTTTGCCCACGGGCACAGAGCCGGTAAACGAAATGGCATCCACCATAGGGCTTTCGACCAGGCGTTGGCCCACATCCCGGCCAGCCCCCATCACCAGGTTGAACAGGCCTTTGGGAATGTCCTGACGCGAGATGATCTCAGCCAGAGCCACGGCTGAGGCGGGTGTTACGTTGGCTGGTTTCCACAAAACGGCGTTGCCATAGGCCAGTGCTGGCGCAATTTTCCAACTGGCGGTCGCTGTGGGAAAGTTCCACGGGCTGATGATGGCAACAGTGCCGACTGGCTCGCGGCGAACGTCCACTTCGATGTTGGGGCGCACAGAATCTGCATTTTCGCCCAGTTGGCGCAGCACCTCATGGGCGTAATAGGTAAAGAATTGCCCGGCACGATACACTTCACCTTTGCCTTCGGCGAAGGGTTTGCCCTCTTCGCGGCTCAGCAAAGTGCCCAACTCTTCGGCGCGGGCCATCATTTCAGTGCCGATCGACATCAGAACGGCTTGTTTACGTTCCAGCCCGTAGGCGGCCCACTCGGCTTGTGCTGCGCGGGCGGCGGACAATGCATCATCCAGTTGCGCGGCACTGGCCTGTGCGAACATGCCAATCAGATCGGATATATCCGAAGGGTTGCGGTTCTCAATTTCTTTTGAGCCAGCAACCCAATCCCCGGCGATATAGTTCAGGTGTTTGGTGGCCATGTCATGATGTCCTTTGATTCGAGTCGCGCGCCGATAATTGGGCGCCAAATTCCGCGATCATAGAATCCACAATTCAACACTTAAGGCAAACGAAAAATGATTGAGTATATTTCAGGTTTACTTAACTGATGGGCGCACCACTGAGAAATCCACTTGGCGGATCACCTGCACCAGCGCCCGCGCGGCCGGAGTCAGCATGGTGTCTGGTGGGGTCATGATCCACACCTCGCGCCGGGCTGTGCTGTCGGTAAGGGGTAAAAACTCCAGATCGTCATATTCCGGTAAAATGGCCAATTCGGGCAACAGGGTCACACCTACGCCCGCGCGCACCAGGGACAGGATCGAGGCGGTGTTGCGCACCATCAATCGTGATGCCTCCATGATCGACGCAAATCCTTCGTCGTGGATATGATCGCACAGACCATTGGCGATGAAATTGATGCCTTCCAGATCTTTCCAGCCCAAGCGCTTCCAGTTGCGCGCGAGCGGATGATCCACAGGGCACACAACGCCAAAGGCATCGGTGAAGGCCAGTTCGCGTTCAAACCCCGCGATTGGGCCAAGGCTGGCCATGCCTATATCGGCGCGCTCTGAAACCAGTTCGCGCTGAACGGAGCGGCTGTCGGTGTCAATCATCTCGATCGACACGCCGGGGTGCTGTTTGAGATAGGTTTGCAGAATGGGCGGCATCACTGTTTGGGCAACAGATGGGGTAACGGCCAGGCGCACATGCCCTTGCTCCGCACGGCTGAGGCCCTCAATCGCGTCAACCGTCCGGTCAAAATGCGCCAGTTCACGGCCCGCTTCGGCATAGATCATTTCGCCCAGGGGCGTCAGGCGGGATTTGCGGGTGCTTTCAAACAAAGGGGCGCCAATGTGATCCTCAAACTGTTTGAGCATCATCGACACCGCCGAGGGTGTCCGCCCCAGTGCATCAGCGGCATCTGCAAGGCTACCGTGCTCGGCGACCATGTGGAAACAGCGCAGCATCTCAATTTTTATCGCCAAGTTCAGCCTGCTTGAATTATGTTTCAGAAATTTCGAATCTGCTGATTTATTGCGAAATGCGCCAGCGCTGTCCATCTAATATATAACGCCCCCCCCTTGCGGGGCGGTTAATCTGCGCGGTTATTCAGAATATGGGCTTCAAATGCGGCCAGGCCTTCGTCCAGCCCCAAACGTCCGAACCCCAGACGAAAGCGGTCGGTGGGTGTTGGGGTCAGCTCTGAGGAATAGATCGTGCTGGGCAGAAACAACACGCCGCTTTTCTCTACCAGATTGGCACAGAAGGCATCGACGCCCTCGCGCCCTTTATAGCGGGGGAAGCCCATGCAGGCGCCTTGCGGGCGGGTCCAGTCAAACAGATCCCGGTGGCGGGCAAAAAACGCGTCCCATTTGGGCAGGTTTTCATCGACGATGGCGCAGGTGCGCGCCAAAAGGGTATCGCGGTTGCGCAGGGCAATTCTGGCCAGCCGTTCGGAGGGCGCTGAATTGGCGATGGATAAATAGTGTTTCATTCGTTCCATCCGCGACAGCAGGTCTTGGTCTTGTGCGGCGATCCAGCCAATGCGCAGCCCCGGCAACCCATAGGATTTGGACATCACACCCAGTGACAGACCCCGTTCGTATTCATCGGCGATGAAAGGCAGGTGTTGCGTGCCGCTGGGGCCAAGCCCATGGAAAATTTCATCATGCAGGATGTAGATACCGTGGTGGCGGCACAGGTCGATCAGGGCCGTGTAGCGATCCCGCGGCAGGATGGCCCCGGTCGGGTTATGTGGGAAATTGATGGTCACCAGCCTGGTGTTGGGTTGGATCGCAGCCTTGATCCGGTCAATATCCAATGACCAGCTGTCATCCCCATCAAGCGGCACGCCTGTGGCCTGGCATATCGCCACGGGCAGGGTTTCGTGGGATTGATAGTTGGGTGTGACAACAATGGCATGGCTGTCGCTGTCCAGAATCACGTTGTTGGCGGCATAGATGCCTTCACTGGCACCTGCAAAGCACAGGATATTGTCAGCCGATTGGCTGGCATAGGTGCCCGCAATAGTGTCACGCAGATCAGGTGCGCCGAAGGTTTCGGTGTACCCCAGCCAGAGGTTCTCGAAGTCTTCGCGTTCTTCGGATGTGGCCATGGCCAGAAGATCGCGCAGGCTCATGCTTTGTGCGTCTGAGGCGGTCATATGGTAGCGCGCTTTGAATTCCCATTTGGAGAAATGTGTTTCAAGGCGGAAATCGGGGAGGGTGGACATGACTGAAACCTTATGGCTGGCGCGGTGCTTTGGGCGCGGATAAGTTGTAAGTATTTATGGAAAAGTGAAGTATGGGCGCCACTCAGCGGTTTTCGGGGCTGATTTTGAACACCGGATCCATCCCAGAGAGGATGGCATCGCTAAGGTGGCATTTGATCTGGTGGCCATTGTCCAATGTGCGGAGGGGGGGCAGTTGTGTGTCACACAGACCACCCGGCACATCGGATTTTCGGGGGCAGCGTGTTTGAAACGGGCAGCCGGGCGGTGGGTTCAGGGCCGAGGGCACATCCCCCTCAAGCACGATATGTTTCTTCTTCACACGGGTGTCGGCGATCGGCACGGCAGACAAGAGCGCCTCAGTATAAGGATGGTAGGGCGGGGCAAAGACCTGGGCGGTGCTGCCCAGTTCGACCACATGCCCCAGATACATCACCATCACCCGATCACTCAGATACCGCACGATCGACAGATCATGCGAGATGAACAGCAGGGTGGTTTTCTGGTCATGCTGAATGTCCATCAGCAGATCCGCGACAGCGGCCTGCACCGATACATCCAGAGCCGAGACAGGCTCATCCGCCACCACGATCCGCGCACCACCCGCAAAGGCCCGTGCAATGCCGACACGCTGTTTTTGCCCGCCTGACAATTGGCGTGGCATCCGGGTGGCAAATTCGCGCGGCAGCTTGACCAGATCCAGCGCGCGCATCATTTCGCCGTGGCGCTGGGCATGCGAGGTGCCGTGGCCAAATACCTCAAGGGCGCGCAAGATCTGGCGCCCCACGGTCATAGACGGGTTGAGCGTGTCAAACGGGTTTTGGAACACCATCTGAATGTCGGCAACGGTCTGCGTGTCGCGGGCATTGATCGGGGTCTGTTCGATGTTGCGCCCATCCAGCAGGATTTGCCCGTCAGTGGCCGTCTCAAGCCCCATCAGAACCTTGGCAAAGGTCGATTTTCCGCAACCGCTTTCGCCCACAATGGCCAGCGTTTCACCTTCATGCGCCTCAAAGCTGAGGCATTCATTGGCTTTGACCAGTTTCTTGTCACCACGCGCCCCAAGCAAGGCATTGGCGGCGACCTCGTAATATTTGCGCAGGTTGTCGACTTTCAGAACCACTTTGCCCGGATCACAGGCTGTGGTTTTGACAGCGGTTGCGATTGGCGCGTTCCAGTCAATATCGCTCATGCGCAGGCAGCGCGATGCGTGACGCTCAAATCCTTTGGCCGGTTGCATGGGGATGGCAGCGCGTTGATCACACTGACCGGGGGCAAAGTAATCGCAGCGCGGGCCAAAATTACACCCCGTCGGGCGCTCGTGTGGTAAAGGGAAGTTGCCGGGGATCGCCACCAATGGCCGCGTGTTTTTGTCCGCGCCGGGCAGGGGGATCGAGCGGAACAACGCCTGTGTATAGGGGTGCTGCATCTGGTCGAACACATCCTTGATGGAACCGGTTTCGACCGCCTCGCCGGAATACATCACGCAAATCCGGTCACAGGTTTCCAGCACCAGCCCCAGATTGTGCGAAATGAACAACATTGATGTGCCGTATTTCTTGCCGAGGTCTTTGACCAGCTCAACAACGGCCGCTTCAACGGTGACATCCAGTGCGGTGGTGGGTTCATCAAGGATCAACAAGGCGGGTTTGGACATCAGTGCCATGGCGATGACGATGCGTTGTTGCTGGCCACCTGATAACTGGTGTGGATAAGATCTGAGGATACGCTCGGGGTCGGGCAGTTTTACGTCCCGCACCACGTCAAGGGCGCGTTGGCGGGCTTGTGCCTGGGGTATGCCTTCGTGGATCATCGGAACTTCGCTCAGTTGCTGGCCCACACGCATGGCGGGGTTCAGGCTGGCCATCGGCTCCTGATAGATCATGGCGATCTCATTGCCGCGAATGTCGCGCAATTCCTCGGGGCTTAACTGGCTGAGGTCCTGCCCCTTAAACCTGACAGCCCCCCCAACAATGCGGCCATTCACCCCAAGGTCCTGCATCACCCCCAGCGCCACTGTGGATTTACCGCAGCCCGACTCGCCGACCAGCCCTACTGCCTCGCCCGGTTGGATATCGACCGAGAAATCCATAACAGCCGGAATTTCGCGCAAGCGGGTGAAGAATGAAATTGAGAGCTGGTCAATTTCCAGAATTGGGCCGTCGTAGGGTTTGAGCTTGGACATCGGGTTAATCCCTCAGGCTTTCTTCGCGCAGCCCATCGGCAAGGAAGTTAAGCCCAAGCACGAGGCTCAGCAGGGCAAGGGCCGGCGGAATGGCGATGTGCAGGATATTGGCAGAAAGGAGCTTGCGCCCGTCGATGATCATTTTGCCCCAATCCGCGCTTTCGGATTCAAGGCCAAGACCAAAGAAGCCAAGCGTGCCCAGCAGAATGGTGGTATAACCAATGCGCAGGCAAAAATCGACCAGAAGCGGCCCACGCGCATTGGGCAGGATTTCCCACAGCATGATGTACCACGGGCCCTCGCCGCGGGTTTGGGCGGCGGCAACGTAATCACGGGTTTTGATGTCCAGCACCAGCCCGCGCACAATGCGAAACACCGTGGGCGCATTCACAAACACCACCGCCACAAACACCACCAGCAAATTGGGCGGAAACCGGATCAGCCCAAGCGGATCAGCATCCCAGGCAATGCCGAGATACAGCCAAAGACCAATGACCAACGTGATGCCCACATAGATATTGCGTTTGGCGGGCTGCGTGTCATAGCGCGATTGCCACAGGATCGTCAGGAAGATCACCGGGAAGATGAACAAGATCGCGGCCATATAGACAGGAATGCCAGTGTGCACGATCTCGGGGGTGACCAGCAGGTAAAACAGCAAGATCACCGGAAAGGCCATGACAAGATTGGCGATGAAGGACAGCACGGTGTCAAACTTGCCGCCATAATACCCCGCAGGCAGGCCCAGCGTGACACCAACCATAAAGGCAAAGATCGTGGCGAAGGGGGCAATCAGGATCACCTTGATTGACCCGGCAATAACCCGGCTGAACACATCACGACCCAAGTTATCGCCGCCGAGGATGTAATAGGCGCCGGCCTCGGGGTCGGCTTTGCCGATGAGTTTGGAATAGGGCGTGCCGGGCAGTTTTTTCTTCATCGAGGCGGATTGATCCAGGGGATCATGCGTGGCGATCAGATCCAGCACCCCGGCGAAAAACGCGGTGTAGACCCAGAACAGCACCAGCGCGAGACCGATCATGCCGATGGTGCTGTCAAACAGCTTGCCATAAAGCCCAAGACGGCGCTTGTAAGTTATCGACAGGGCAAACGTGGCGATAAGGGCAATCAGAGTTGGGGCAAATTGCACCATCATCTGGCCAATTATGCCGCCCCAGCCAAGAAGGTCTGTCATATCTGTGCCCCCCTCATGTGACGCTGATCCGTGGGTTCAGATAGACATAACCGATGTCGGAAATCAGCTGGGTGAGCAGCACCACAATGACCGAGACAACTGAGATGCCGAGCAAAAGCTCAATATCATTGTTGCTGGCAGCCAGCACCATGGCCCAGCCAAAGCCCTTGTAGTTGAACAGGGTTTCTACGATCACCACACCGTTCAGCAGCCAGGGAAATTGCAGCATGATCACGGTGAACGGCGCAATCAAAGCATTTCTAAGCGCGTGTTTCACCACGATATTGCCAAAGCTGACACCTTTTAGCCGCGCGGTTCGGATATATTGCGAGGTCATCACCTCGGCCATGGAGGCGCGTGTCATCCGCGCGATATAGCCCATGCCATAGGCGGCGATGGTCAGCACGGGCAGAAAGAAGTTTTCAAACGTGGCATTATCCATGGCGCTGGTGGCGGTGCCTTTGAACCATTTCAGCCCCACCGCGGATGACGCAAACACCGCGATAAACAAAACACCCGATACATATTCAGGCGTCGCGGATGTGGTGATGGAAATGGTGGATAACGTGCGATCAGTGCGCGAGCCTTCTCGCATGCCCGCCAACACACCAATCAGCAAGGCCGAGGGCACCATCAACACCAACACCCAGAACATCAGTTTGCCGGTCAGCGCCAGCTTGTCGGCGATAACCGTGCCCACGTCCTTTTTGATCACACTCGATTGGCCCCAATTGCCCTGTAAGATGCCACAAAACCGGGGCGCGGTTTCAATCGCTCTATTTTCGGGCGCGCATTTGGCGCGGGTCTGACCGTCGTGACCTTTGATCACATACCCCGGCAACACACCCAGCCATTGGCCGTATTTGGCCAGAAATGGCTGCGCATACCCATGGTTGGCCAGATAGGTGGTCACTTCCTCATCGGCCATGCGGAAGTTGCCTTGGGTTTTGGCCAGCTTTTCAAGGTTGGGGGCGAGGTTGGTCAGAAAGAACACAAGAAGCGTCAGACACAGCGCAGTCAACAGCATGACGCCGATCCTGCGCAGGATAAACCTTCCCATATGCTCTCCCTTGAGGACGTGGTTATGTCCAGTGTTCACTCAGTGGTAAGGGATGACGTGCGCGAGGTCCACAGGCTTGTCAAACGGGGTTTGACAGCAGGGCGTGAAAAACCAAACCCCCGCACAGGATGTCTGTATGGGGGGCTGGCCGTTAGTCAATGTTGGGGTGGGATCAGTCCCAGCCAACCGTGTTAAAGATTTCCTGTGCCTTGCCTGCATTGCGGCTAAAGGCCGATGTGTTGGTGGTGGTATCGGCTTTGAACGTGCCCAGCATCGCAACTTCCTTGTCCAGGGCGACGCCTTCGACCACCGGAAATTCGTTGTTCTGCGCGGCCAGATATTCCTGCGCAAACGGGCTGACCAGAAACTCCATAAAGGCAGCACCTTCTTTGGGGTTGGGCGAGGTGGCAACAATGGCTGCTGTGGACAGGTTCACATGCGTGCCGCGATCACCCTGGTTGGGCCAGACCCAGCCGATATTGTCGATGCCAGCGCTCAGACCATCCACATCTTTTTCCCATCCGCGCACAAAGTAATAGTGGTTGGCCACTGCGATATCACATTCGCCGGATACGATGCCACGCAGCTGATCAGTATCGCCGCCTTGGGGCGCGCGCGCCATATTGGCAACCACGCCTTTGGCCCACTTGGTGGCGGCGTCTTCGCCCTGCACTTCGATCAGTGATGCCAGCAGGGATTGGTTGTAGATATTCGAAGAAGAGCGAATGCAAACCTGATCGGCAAACTTGGGGTCTGCCAGGTCTTCATAGGTGCTGGGGGGGGTGTCTACGCGGTCTTTGGCGTAAAAGATGATCCGCGCGCGTTGGGACACGCCAAACCACAGGTTTTCGGGATGTTGCAGATGATCAGGCACAGCGGCTTCGATGGCGTCTGATGTAAAGGGCTTCAGAATGCCTGCGTCTTCTGCGCGCGCCATGCGGCCCACATCCACGGTGATCAGCACATCGGCCGGTGAGTTGTCGCCCTCGGCCTGAAGGCGGGCCAGCAATTCGTCGGCTTTGGCTTCAATCCGGTTCACGGTGATGCCGGTTTCTTCGGTGAATTTGGCAAAAAGTGCGTCGTCAGAATCATAGTGACGGCTGGAGTAGATATTGACGTCTTGTGCCAGGGCCGCCCCGCCAAGGGCCAGAAATGCCAGTGTCGCGCCGGCGGCTTTGAGCGAGGATCGTGAGGTTCTCATGGTGGAATCCTTATCCGAGTGAATTGCTTGGGTATCTTTTTGCCTTTTCTGACTAAAAAGGTCAAGTCAAGATTCCTGCCCTGTTTGACACAAGTTAGATCAGTCGTTTGTTTAACAGTTATGGGCACGAAAGAGCAGCCATTGCGGCAGCCCAATTGGAGCAAACCTGGTTCAGGTTGTGTTTCCGATCAGAAACACTTGCGCGTGTATGCGCCGCATCGAAGGCCGGATATGTCGGATTCTCTGTCTGTATACCGTCGCAGACCGGGTAAGAGCGTTTGAGAGAGTTTCGTGCAAACGCTGCCTGACCTGAATTGAAGGAACTGCAATGAGCTATAAATCTGACATTGAGATCGCCCGCGAAGCGACCAAGAAACCAATCCAGCAGATTGGTGATAAACTGGGCATCCCATCCGAGCACCTGCTGCCTTATGGCCATGACAAAGCCAAAGTCAGCCAGGAGTATATCAACTCGGTCCAGTCCAACGATGACGGCAAGCTGATCCTTGTCACGGCGATCAACCCGACGCCCGCAGGCGAAGGCAAGACCACGACCACAGTTGGTCTGGGCGATGGTTTGAACCGCATCGGCAAAAAGGCGATGGTGTGTATCCGCGAGGCCTCGCTTGGTCCGAACTTCGGGATGAAGGGTGGTGCCGCTGGTGGCGGTTACGCTCAGGTTATTCCGATGGAGGATATGAACCTGCACTTCACGGGTGATTTCCATGCCATCACCTCGGCGCATGCTTTGCTGTCGGCGATGCTGGATAATCACATCTATTGGGGTAACGAGCAGGAAATTGATGTGCGCCGGGTGCAATGGCGCCGGGTTGTGGACATGAACGACCGCGCATTGCGCCAGATCAACATCTCGCTTGGTGGTGTGGCCAACGGGTATCCGCGTGAAGGCGGGTTTGACATCACCGTGGCATCAGAAGTTATGGCGATCCTGTGCCTGGCAAAGAACCTGAAAGACCTTGAGAAACGCATGGGCGGTATGATTGTGGCCTACCGCCGCGACCGCAGCCCGGTGTTCTGCCGCGACATCAAATCAGAGGGCGCGATGACCGTGTTGCTGAAAGATGCCATGCAGCCCAACCTGGTGCAAACGCTGGAAAACAACCCGGCCTTTGTGCACGGTGGCCCGTTCGCCAACATTGCACATGGCTGTAACTCGGTGATTGCCACCACGACAGCGCTGAAGATTTCAGACTACGTTGTGACCGAAGCTGGGTTTGGTGCTGATCTGGGCGCTGAGAAGTTCATGAACATCAAATGCCGCAAAGCAGGCCTCGCGCCGTCGGCCGTTGTTCTGGTCGCAACGATCCGGGCGATGAAGATGAACGGCGGCGTCGCAAAAGCCGATCTGGGCGCCGAGAACGTGGACGCCGTGAAAGCGGGGTGCCCGAACCTGGGCCGTCACATCGAGAACCTCAAATCCTTTGGTGTGCCAGTTGTGGTGGCGATCAACCATTTTGTCACCGATACGGATGCTGAAGTGGACGCCTGCAAAGCCTATGTCTCGGAACATGGTGCTGAAGCAATTGTGTCGCAGCATTGGGAGCACGGCTCGGCGGGGGCAGAGAACCTGGCCAGGAAAGTGGTTGAGATTGTTGATGCAGGAGTTGCTAACTTCGCACCGATCTATCCCGACGATATGCCACTGTTCCAAAAGATTGAAACCATCGCCAAGCGTATTTACCGCGCTGACGAGGTGTTGGCGGATAAGAAAATCCGTGATCAACTGAAGCTGTGGGAAGAGCAGGGTTATGGTGATCTGCCGATCTGTATTGCAAAGACGCAGTACAGCTTTTCGACCGATCCCAACCTGCGCGGAGCACCTGTTGGCCATAGTATCCCAGTGCGCGAAGTCCGCCTGAGCGCTGGTGCAGGCTTTGTTGTGGTTGTTTGCGGTGAGATCATGACCATGCCGGGCTTGCCCAGCAAACCTGCGGCTGAGAACATTCATCTGAATGACGACGGCCAAATTGAAGGCCTGTTCTAAAAGGTGGGTTGAAACCCCACCCTACGCATGATGTGTAGGGTGGGGTTCAACCCCACCGCGATGAGAAGGAAACCAGATGACAGCGCAACTTATTGACGGCAAGGCATTCGCAGCCACCGTGCGCGAGAAGGTGGCGGGCCATGTGGCGCGCCTGAAAGAAGAGAACGACATCATCCCCGGTCTGGCAGTGGTGCTGGTGGGCGAAGATCCCGCATCTCAGGTCTATGTGCGTTCCAAGGGCAAGCAGACCACCGAGGTCGGCATGAATTCCTATGAGCACAAGCTGGATGTAGATACTTCTGAGGCCGATTTGCTGGCATTGATTGACCAGTTGAACAACGATGCCAAGGTGCATGGTATTCTGGTGCAATTGCCATTGCCGAAGCATTTGAACGAAAATCTGGTCATCAACTCGATTGACCCGGCAAAGGACGTGGACGGGTTCCATATTTCCAATGTGGGTTTGTTGGGCACTGGTCAGAAAAGCATGGTGCCTTGCACGCCGTTGGGCTGCTTGATGATGCTGCGCGATCATCACGGCTCATTGTCTGGCATGGATGCAGTGGTCATTGGCCGCTCGAACATCGTGGGCAAACCGATGGCGCAATTGCTGTTGGGTGACAGTTGCACAGTAACCATCGCGCATTCGCGGACCAAAGACCTGCCGGAGGTTGTGCGTCGTGCGGATATTGTTGTCGCCGCCGTGGGCCGCCCCGAAATGGTGCCGGGTGACTGGATCAAGGAAGGTGCCACTGTGATTGACGTGGGCATCAACCGGATTGAGCGCGACGGCAAGACCAAGCTGGTGGGTGATGTTGATTTCGCCTCGTGCAGCGAACAGGCTGGAGCCATTACACCCGTACCAGGTGGAGTGGGGCCGATGACCATCGCCTGCCTGTTGGCCAATACCGTGACAGCGTGCTGCCGTGCCAATGGTGTGGCCGAGCCAGAAGGGCTGACCGCTTAGGTGGCGTGCAAAGCTGGTTGATGAAAAAAGAGCCTCGGGCATACATGTCCGAGGCATTTTTATGTGATGGGAATGGGCATCATTGTGCCGGTCATGAGGGCAATGTGGGTTTCCATGGCGCCATCGATGGCAAAGACATCCGATTGTACGATCACCAGACGCCGCCCCGGTTTTATAATCTGCCCCCGTGCAATCAGATGTGCACCTTTACCGGGCGCCAATAGATTTATCTTCATTTCTGTGGTCAAAACTTCGTGATCAGCTGCCATCACACTTAGAGCTGCATAGCCGGCTGCGCTATCCCCAATGGCAAAAGTTAACCCTGCATGAGCGAACCCATGTTGTTGCAAGTTCCCCTGAGCCACAGGCGCCCAAATTTCAACCTTACCGGTGTTGACGGAGTGGAGCTTCGCGCCCAAGGTGGCCATCAATGACTGAGCGGCAAAACTGTCGCGGATTTTCTGCTCAGTTTCAGGGGATAGTTTCGTCATTGTTCCCATTCCTGTCCTGGATCTATCCGCGCAATTTACCATTTGTAGGAGTAAGTGGTGTTTCTTTTTAACAAGTTTATGCGAGTACTAAACTCAAACGTTACGGGTATGGTATGATGAAAGCGAACAGGTTGGGCATCAAAGCCAGTTTTGCGAATACTTTTTCGCGATTACTCTTGCCTTTCACAGTGTTCATCTGGGGGGCCTGTTGGGTCGTTACGGTGCTGGCCGGCCCGTACGGTTCCTTTGCTGCCATGACATTGTCGGACCGCGTCATCTATTGGGGGATAATCTGCACCTGTGGGATGGTCGTTGGGTTTGCGGTATACGCGATTACGTTGTGTTTGCTGGGTACGGAAAAACGCAGGGCCTTTGCACCGCTCGCAGCCGTATTGATGACACTGTTGGTCACGCCGCTTGTCATCGCACTGCACAGCTTTTGGGCGTTCGGCTCACTTGGCCTGGATATGACCATAGTGTCGATCATCATAAATACGTTTGTGATATCTGTGTCGGTTTTTCTGTCTCGCCGACTGTTGTTTCTGAAGCCTGATCGTGCCTCTGATGAAGGAGCGGAAAGTGCTGCAGATACGGCATTGCAGGATGACGATTCAGTGGGACCGGTGCCGCGTTTGATGCGTCGGCTGCCTGATCACGCAAAAGGGCTCATCCTGCGAATCACGGCCAAGAACCACCATGTAGAGGTGGCCACCGAGAATGGACAGGTCGAGCTACGCATGCGGTTCACCGATGCGATTGGCGAAATGGACCCGATTGCAGGGATTTGCGTGCATCGCTCGCATTGGGTGACGCTCAGTGCGATTACAAAGGTTGAACGGATCAATGCGCATAAAATTTATGTTCATCTCAGCAACGGAGATGAAATCCCCGCCAGTCGCAAGCACCGCGTTAATCTGGTGGAGGCAGGTCTGATGCCAATCGAGGAGACCGCCTAGCGCCGCATAGCAATAGGGGGCGCCAGGCCTGATAGTTTGCGATTGTCGTGAGAGCACATTGCCGTCAGTGAATGATCTCTTCTTCCTTCACGAACATATTCGCCCAAGCGCGATCAATCAAATCAGGGGTCATCTGGTAAGGAATGCCCTCAAACTCACAGATTGAAATCATCTGATCGATCAAGAAAATCGGCTGATAGTTCGCATAGATATTATCAATCGTCGGGTATTTCTTCTTCAACAGGTGCACCAATGTGGCCTCATCCAGAGGCATCTGACGCTTGCGCGCGACCATGGCAAAGATCTTCAGGAAGTCTTCTTGCACGGGGCCGTCAATTTTGATCTTAAAGAAGATCCGGCGCAGGGCCGCTTTGTCAAAAATCTCATTCGGGTGGAAGTTGGTTGAGAAGATCACCAACGTGTCAAAAGGCACTTCAAATTTCTCACCGGATTGCAGGGCCAGAATATCTTTGTTTTCTTCCAACGGAACAATCCAGCGGTTCACCAGTGTTTGGGGTGGTTCAGCTTGGCGTCCAAGGTCATCCACGATGAAGATGCCGCCCGAGGATTTGAGCTGCAACGGCGCCTGATAGGTGCGCGCGGTTGGGTTGTATACAAGGTCAAGCATATCAAGGCTCAGTTCACCGCCGGTGATAACTGTGGGCCGCTCACACCGCACATAACGTGTGTCAAAACTGCGCGTGCGGCGCAGAGAATTGGGGTCATCCACCTCTACCTCGGCTTTGGAATGAACGATCGGGTCATAGACGGTGATGACCTGACCGGCATATTCAATGGCGCGGGGCACATATATTTTGTCGCCCATCGCATCCCGAATACCGTTTGAGATTGACGACTTACCGTTTCCTGGCGGTCCATACATAAGGATCGAGCGACCAGCAGAAACCGCCGGCCCGAGGTGATCCAGGAGGTCATCGGGCAAAATCAGATGACCCATCGCATTGGTCAACTGATCACGCGTAATCTGGATGTTGCGGATTGACTGGCGTTTTACCTGCTCGCGGTAGATGGCCAATGGCACGGGCATGGCGCCAAAATATTCTGACTGGCTCAACGCGTCCAGAGCGCGGCTTTTGCCCGCGTCGGTCAGTTGATACCCCATCTCACCGCCAGAGTTGGCGTTCAATGTCCCGGTTGCCTCAAGCAGTTTTTGAATGCGTGCCATATCCACCAGTTCCTGGGTGACAGCACGGGGCAGGCAGATGGCGGATGATATATCGCTGACCAGATCAAGGTTCTTGCGAAAGATGGTCTTAAGCAAAATATCCCGCATCATCACGATGGGAATTTGCATATCCTCAATCGTCGTCGGAGGAGGGGGGGGCTGAACGCCGCTTTGCACTTGCATGTTCATATCGGTCTGCCTGCCTGTTTTGCCAATTCTTATGCGTTGCGTGTTGGACGCAATGCCTCAGGGATGAACCTGCCTGAGAAAGGTGCAAAAAATAAGGAGAGTGTCGGGCAGTGCTGGGGCAGGGCGTCAGGCGCCGTAGATCAGCCCCAAAACAAGGTAAACAATCAATGTAAGGCCAAGGGCGAACCCCATTGGAAATTTCTCGGAATTGGACCAGCTGACCCAATCAGGCGCCAACTGGCGCAGGGGGCTGTTTTTGGCGCCACGGTGCACGATCACCGCGCCCAGAGTGATGGCCGACAACAAAAGCAGGACTGTGACAGTATCACCCGGGGCCACAAAGGGCGCCGCGGCGGCAAGAAATTTACTGTCCCCGGCCCCCATCATCCCGATGGCATTGGCAACAAAGGCCAGGGCGAGCACGATAACAAACTGCATCAACCGCCAGCTATAATCGCCCAATGTCAGGACGATCAGCCCGATCACCAGAAACACCACCACCAGCGCCAGATTCGAGGCGTTGGTAATTTTCATGGTGCTTAGGTCACTCCAAACCACCCAAAGGCAGATTGGAGCAACGAAGGGCAAAAACCAAAGCGCTTCGGCCAGGCTGAGATTAAGCTGCATCGTAGGGAACCAGATTAGTTTGTGACGTTATCTTCCAGCGCCGCGAGAGAGCGTGAGGCTTCCTCAAAATGCTGCGGGTGGGTGTCGATCGCATCGCGCAACAGGCCTTTGCCGATAGACGTATCCCCTTGTTTTACCGCCGAAAGCCCCAGCGTATACAAGAGCTGCGCACGTTCTGCTTGGGTTGCGGGGATCACCGGAAGGCTATAGTTTTTCTGCGCACCACGGGCCAACACCAGGTTGTTCTTGGCGGTGAACAGAGATTTATCGTTCTGGATCGCCTCGGTGAAAAGCCGCTCGGCACCAGGGAAATCGCCACGGCTGAGTTTGGAATAGCCCCAGTTGTTCATCACATTGGCGGGCCGGGTTGTCAGGCCCACGGCGGTTTCATAGAAACTGTCGGCCTTTTTCCATTGCTTGTTGCTGTCGGCCACCATGGCCTCAAGCCGGTAGCGCTGGAAGGTTTCGTGCGTGGGGGGGACTGTGTCCAGCGTGGTTTTGGCGCGCTTCCAATCGTTGGTGCGAATAAGGGCATCCGCCAGATTGACCTTGTCCTCGGCGGTGCCATCCTTGTGATCCACGACTTTTTGCCACGCGGACACGGCCTCGGTATGGCGTCGTGCGCGGATCAGGGATTTGGCCAACCCGCGTTGCAGGTCAATCCTGTCAGGCTGCTGAGAGCTGGCCTTTTTGAAGTAAGCCACGGCCTCATCGGCGTCAGCCACAGTCAGCATCACATCGTTGAGGTTGGTTTCATCGACGACATTGAGATCTTGCAATGCACGATCCACCTCGGCGTCGCCGGGTTTTTGACACGCAGACAGGGCCATAACGCCTGCCGCGCAGATGGAAAATAGAATAGGGTGGCGCATTTTGTGCGTCCTTTTACTGCCTCGCCTCGATCATGGTATCTTGCGGATCAGAAAGTCACTGCTTCCCCGCCGTACCACTTTGAACTCTTGTTCTTGAACATCATCATAAACCGGATTCTCGGTTTTTTCTAATGCTAATCTCAAATTATCGCGGATTGAGTCACTTTCGCCATTATCCAGCGCATAGGCGCGGCGAAACATCTGGCTGGCCTCGGCGGTTTCGCCGGTTTCCATCAACACAACGCCCAGGTTGTTCCAGGCTTCAGGGGATCGCTCGTCGGCTTCGATTGATCGGCGCAACAACTCTTCGGCCTGGCCCAAACGACCCAACGCCAGATAGGCGCTGCCAATACCAACCAGCACTTCACCGGTCATGCCCTGGTCCAGTGCTGCGCGCGAAAAGCTCTTGATTGCCAGCTCATATTCGCCGGCCTGCATCAAGCGATGACCAACCAACATAGGGTCAATCGTCGCGCCTTTGGCGGCGATTCCGGGCGCGAAAGGGCTGTCCTTATCCACGCCATCGTCGCAGCCTGCCAAGGCCGCGACGAGTATCAGTAAAAGCCCTGCCCGAGCCATATTGCCTCTTTGTCTTAGAGGGCCATGGCAAAGAGATCCATGATGCCCAGAACCGATGGGCCGACCAGAATGATCAGCAATGGCGGAACTGTAAGCATCATCGTGGCCAATGTCATCTTTGTAGGCAGCTTGTTGGCCTTTTCTTCGGCGCGCATGACCCGTTTGTCACGCATCTCACCGGCATAAACCCGAAGGGCGTCAGCCACTGACGTACCGAACTGCTGTGATTGGACCAGCACGGTGGTGAAGCTGGTGATATCCTGCACGCCGCACCGCTCAGACATCTCGCTCAGAACCGAAGGTTTATCACGCCCGGCTTTGATTTGTTGCGCTACAATCTCGTACTCTCCTGCCAGCGCAGGGTAAGAGGTGACCAATTCGGTCGCAACACGAATGATGGATTGGTCCATGGACTGACCGGCCTCAACGCAAACGAGCATCATATCCAGGCTGTCTGGGAAACCGTCCTCGATCTCTTGCTGGCGTTGCTGGCGGCGTTTGGTCACCCAATATTTCGGGAGCATATAGCCCACCAAAGCTGGCCCAAGGATCCACATCATGGCCTGTGTCGGAGTGGAATCATCACCGGATTTAAACAACAGGTAATAGAGCACGCCCAGCACCAGAAATGACAGTGCGGCGGCCATCTGCGCAAAATGGAAATAGCGCACAGCATCGCGGTGATGATAACCGGCCTGCATCAGGGTCAGGCGGATCGCCGATAATTGTTTGGCGTCCTGAGGTTCAAGAAAGTTGGCGTATTTATCCAACTTCTTGTTTTTGCCGCCCTTACGCAGTTTCTTTTGCAGGTCTTCGTTCTGCAATTGCGCGTGTTGGCTTTCCTTTAGTTTATCCAATGGGTCCTTGCGCTGCCCAAAGTGGGCAACCAGGGCCAGCAAGATAAGGATCACACCCAAGGTACCGGCGACGATAATCGGGCCAAAGGGGCCCAGTGCGCCAGTCAGAGTTTCCATAATACTGTTCATCGAGGCGTTCCTTTTAAACCCGAATATTGACGAGGGCGCGCATGACAATCAGGTTGACCGTCAGGAAGGCACCCACGACCAGACAAGCCGGAATAAACCAAGCGTGTTCATACGCTTCGTTGTAGTAATCCGGGTCCAGAAGGTTAATTACAACAAGTGCGATAAGCGGGAAGGCTGATAGAAATTTGCCTGACCATTTTGCCTCGGCTGTGATCGCCTTTACGCGGCGGAATAGACGGAAGCGTGCGCGGATCACCGTGGCCAAGCCGGCCAGAATTTCCGCCAGGTTACCACCTGACTGCTGCTGAATGGTCACAGCCACCGCAAGGAAGCGCAAATCCTGCATATCCAGGCGTTGCGCCATGTCTTTAAGGCTCTCACCCATTTCACGGCCATAGGCGGCTTCATCGGCGATGATGCCCATTTCGGTGCCCAGAGGATCGGCCACTTCGCTGGCCACAATCGCAACTGCCGAGTTGAAAGGGTGGCCCACACGCAACGAGCGAACCATCAATTCAATCGCGTCGGGCAGTTGCTCCTCCAGCATGGCCATACGTTTGCCCGCTTTCATAGAAACCCAAGTGAACACCCCACCCACGCCCATCGCGGCCGAGACCAGAACCCGCACACCAATACCGGTGGCGGTGCCGATTGTCAGACCAAAGAAGGCGGCAATACTGACGCCGACCATGATCAAGATCAGCTGTTGGGGGGTAAACGCAATGGCAGCCTTTTGTGCTTTGTCCGACAGGATCGAATAGAGCGGGATTTTCTTGGCCTTCATGTGCTGCTGCATTTCTTTGCGCAGCTGTTCCATCACCTGTTCACGGTTGGCGTTCTTATCAAGCATTTCCAACCGGCGATTGACGCGGTTGTTCAGGCTGATTGAGCGGCCAAAGACGGTCAGATACAGACCTTCCACCAGGACAAGCACCCCGACGAAGATCAGAATATAGATAATTGGTTCGGCGCTAATGGTCATGGCACTTACTCCGCCGCGATGGGTTCAAAAATCTGAGGTGGCAAATCATACCCCCACAGACGGAACCGTTCCGAGAAGTTGGACCGCACACCGGTCCCGGTGAAATGGCCAATGATCTTGTTGTCCGGACTTAGGCCAACGCGCTGAAACCGAAAGATTTCCTGCATCGAAATCACGTCACCTTCCATCCCGGTCACTTCGGTGATCGAGGTCATCCGGCGTGACCCATCCTGCAAACGTGAGGCCTGCACCATAAGGTGTACAGCCGATGCAACCTGTGAACGCACGGCCTTGAGCGGCATTTCAATCCCGGCCATGGCAACCATGTTCTCCAGACGGCTGATAGCATCACGCGGGTTGTTGGCGTGGATGGTGGTCATTGATCCGTCGTGGCCGGTGTTCATGGCCTGCAACATATCGATCACTTCTTCGCCACGCGTCTCGCCCACAATGATGCGGTCGGGGCGCATCCGAAGGGCGTTTTTCAAACAATCCCGCGGGGATACCTCGCCTTTGCCTTCCACGTTGGGCGGGCGGCTTTCCATTCGCCCTACATGGGTCTGTTGCAGCTGAAGTTCGGCTGTGTCTTCGATGGTCAGGATGCGTTCGGCGTTGTCGATGAACGAGCTGAGCGCATTGAGGGTTGTGGTTTTACCTGAACCGGTACCGCCGGATACGATCACATTCAGACGTGTGGCCACAGCGGCTTGCAGATAGGCGGCCATTTCCTCAGAGAAGGCGCCAAACCCAACCAGGTCATCAATGCCCAACTTGTCCTTTTTGAATTTACGAATGGACACAAGGCTGCCATCCACCGCGACAGGTGGCACCATCGCGTTGAAACGCGAGCCATCCGCCAAACGGGCATCAACGTAAGGGTTGCTTTCGTCCACGCGGCGGCCCACGGCGCTTACGATTTTGTCGATGATCCGCAACAGGTGCTTTTCATCCTTGAAGGCAACGTCCGACAGCATCAGCTTACCGGCGCGTTCCACAAAAATCTGATGCGGGCCGTTTACCAGAATATCGTTAACTGTCTCGTCTTTCAGAAGCGTCTCAAGAGGCCCAAGCCCCTTCACTTCATCATAAAGTTCCTGCGTCAGGGTGGTGCGGTCTTCGCGGTTCAGAACGATGTTGCGTTCCAGCAACACTTCCTGCGCGATCGAGCCGATTTCAGCCCGCAGATCAGCCTCGGAGGCACTGTCCAGCGCACCAAGGTTCAGGTGATCCAAGAGCGAGCGGTGCAGCTCAATCTTGATCTCACTCAGGCGCTCTTTGCGCTTGCGCTCTTTGTCCTGGGGCGCAGTTTGCGCAGCCACTTGGGGCGCAGGTTTGCGCAATGAAACCGCAGCAACTTCGTCAACTGGTGCAGTTTTCGGGGCCTCGGCCGCTGGTGCCGCAGCTTTGTCGGAAGCAGCGCCAGACTCTTTTTTGTACCGTGAGAACATATTCGTGGTCTCCTTAAGCGGCTTCAGCTTCGTCTTTGCCAAGATCGTGCAAAGAGCGGGCCAGTTTCATGATTTCCTTACGCAACGGGTTTTTCGCAGCACTGTCACCCAATGGCAGGCCGTGATCGTTGCATTGCGGGATTTGCTTGCCACCGTCGGGCAGTTGCATCTCAATTCCGATCTCCAGGCTTTCGCCCATACGTTTGACACGAGACTTGCCATTCAGATCGGTAAACTTTGGTGCGCGGTTCAGGCAAAAGCGGATTTTCTCAAACGGAAGGTTTTCGGCCTTAAGCGCACGCTTTAGTCGCAGGGCATTTTGTGCCGAGCGCATGTCCAACTCCAAAGTGGCAAAATAAACCTGGCTATAGTTCAGCAGGGTTTCGCTCCAGCTGACCAGTGTTTTTGGCATATCGACGATAATGTAATCGAAGTGTTTGCGGGCCAGATCAAGCACGCGGATGATATCCTCAGATGAGATGAAATCAAGCGGCAACATATCCGGCGGAGCTGTCAGAACTTGCATCTTGTCGCTGAAAGGTGTCAGCGCCTGCTGGAATATTTCATCATCCAGTGCGTCCGTATCTGCCCACATTTCATAGACAACATCGCGGCGCGGCAAATCAAGATAGGTGGCGATTGAGCCGAATTGCAGGTCAAGATCCAACAAGCACACTTTGGGGTTGTCGGTCTTTTCCACTGTGGCCAATTCATATGCCAGGTTGGTGGCCAGGGTTGTTGCACCCGTGCCGCCTGCCAGGCCATGAACACTCAGTAACACGCCTTCGCCTGGGGTGCCTTTGCCCGACATGGTTGGGGTCGCTGCCACCTGAGCCACGGGCTCGGGTTGTTTTTGCAGACGCTCAATAGCGGCCTGCAACTCGTTCTCGGGCAACGGGTAGGGGACAAATTCATCGGCACCCTGGCGCAGCAACTGGTGCAACACGGCAGGGCTTACGTCTTCGGCAATCAGGATCACCTTGATGTCTTTTGATTTGGCCAAAGTGATCAAATCGCCCAACAGGACGATCTTCTCTTCGTCGGTGCTGTCGATGGCAATTGCCACAAATTCCATCCCGTCGCTGTCGGGTTGGCTCAAAAAGGCCATGGCTTCAGAGAAGCCCAAATCACCCCAGTTTTCACCAAGGGCGGTTTCCATGTCCTCGATCAGCAGATCAAAGTTTTGCACGTCGCGGCTAATTGTGCACGCGGCGATGGGGCTGGGGTCTTGCTGTTGCATCGCACTACTCGACATCGTTACTCGATTCCATTTGTTTGATCTGGGTTTCACCCAAAGACTTGTTTTACTGGTGCTTTACTGAGGTTTTACGAAGAAGATCCCACAGAACGCACTTTTCCTTAGCAAGCACATTCCCAAACAAACGGGGCAACATTTGGGCCAAAAGATCGTAATTGTGCGGTATTCGGCAACGGTTCGGGGTCAATTTGAGGCGGAGAAAACTCGTGCCTGGCCCCGTTGCGGGTGTTCCAGACAAAAGAAACCCGCCAAGTATGGCGGGTTTTTTAGGTGGCCCGGCAGTTGCCGGACAGGGAGATTTCGTTGTTTACTCGGTAGATTTCACAACCGATTCATCCGTTTTGACCATAATCAATTGGCTTTCAGGTTGGGCGCTTTTAATCGTTTCGCGGTACACCACTTCGGCATATTTGCCGTCCATGATCACCGGGTGCGATTGTACAAAGCCCGTTACCTCGGTCACGGTGCGCCGATTGCGCCGCTCCTTGCCTTGGGTCACAATCAGCGGCTGACTTTCGCCAAATGATACGACCGCTTCCAGACGTTTGCGGCTGATGCCTTGGGTGGACAGATAGGCCACCACAGCATTGGCACGGCGTTGCCCCAGACGTTTGTTGGACGAATTTGATCCAACGGCGTCTGTGTGGCCGTATACTTTGAAGCGTACTTCTGGGAACTGTTTGATCCAGCGGGCCTGTTCGCGCAATGTGTCGCGCGCACCTGCATCCAGTTGTGATGAGCCGAAGGCAAAGTTCACCGTGGTCATAACTTCGCTGGCAAACCGGTTAGACAGGTTGTGCACATAGCTCAGCTCACCTGTCATCACCAGATGGTTCTGCATGTTGGCGTTGCCAAACGCGCCAGTATCAACCAGTGCGCCAGATTCATTGTAAGACCGGAAAACCTCGCCGGGAGTGCCGGAGCAGGCAGTCAGTGCGACCAGGCCTGCAGTTGCGATAAGATGTTTCATTTTCTCTGCCTCCCGATCAATCCATTACATAGCCATAAGACCCGGTGAAGTCTTGCTTGGCAACTTCACCTACGGCGCCTTTGGCGTTGCGTGCGTTTTTGGCCACACGTCCATTGAGGAACAAATCCGCCTCGGACGGCAGCTTTACCCGGTCCGTCGGCAGGGCCAGGGCCTCGCCACGGGTGGGGGTTACCAGATGGGCCGATACGATGATCACCAGCTCGGTTTGAGCGCGCTGATAATCCGCAGACCGGAACAATGCGCCAAGGACTGGAACATCGCCCAACCATGGCACCTGGCCGTTATTGTCGCGGAAGTCGTCTTGCAACAGGCCCGCAATGGCAAAGCTTTCGCCATCCCTCAACACCACGGTGGTCGAGGTATCGCGGCGCCGAAAGCCGGCAATTGAAAGACTGCCTTGGGTAAAGGAGTTGGTGCTGTCAATCGAGGAGACCGCGGCCGCCAATTCCAGATTGATGATCCCATCATCCATTACACGCGGTACAAAGTTCAGCTCTACGCCGAAGGGTTTGTATTCCACGGAAATCGTGTCTTCGTCCTGCGCCACTGGGATAGGATATTCACCACCCGCCAGAAACTTGGCTTCCTGGCCCGACAGTGCTGTCAGGTTTGGTTCTGCCAATGTACGCACGACACCTTTGGTTTCAAGCGCCTGCAACATAATCCCGATTTGGGCTGAGCCTGCATTAAAGCCAAAGAATGTAGCGCCTCGGGCTGCCTCACCAGCGATGGTTCCGGGGAAGAGAGTGCCACCAATACCGCTTGAGGAACTGTTTTGTGTGGCCAAACCAGCACCCAGACCCGCAGCCGAGAGGCCATCAACCGAAAGTGACGTGGACAGGCTTTTGGAGACGCTGCGCTGCATTTCTGCAAAACGTACTTTCAGCATGACCTGCTGTTTGCCTGTGACCGACATCAGGTTTGATACCCGTTCGGGCGCATACCGTGATGCCAGATCCAGCGCGCGCTGCATCTTTGGTGTGCTTGAAACGCTGCCCGACAGGACAATACCGTCATTCGCCGAGCGCACTTCGATCTTTTCGCCTGGCAGGATTTGCCGCAGGCGTTGTTTGAACTCGGAAATGTCCGGGGCCACGGCCACGTTTACATTGGTGATGAGACGGCCATTGGCGTCCAGCAATGTCAGCGTGGTGATCCCGGGCGATTTACCCAGAACATAAATTGTGCGGTCTGACAGGGTCGAGAAATCCGCAATCTGGGGGTTTGCGATGCTGAGCTCCGCAAACGGTGTGTCACTTTCCACGACAATTGCGCGGTTCATCGGAACGCTTAACTCGCGAGCCGCACCTTTGCGCACAATATGTACATTTTCTGCCAATGCGGCGGTGGCACAAGGCCCCGCTGCAACAGCCAACCCCAATAGGGTGGCCTGAATCATACCTACGATTTTCATGTGACCTGCCTTTCCGATCACGCCTCAATTAAGTGGGTCTTAGTGCCCGATATTGCGTGCACTGTGCGCTAATTCGAAAAACTTTTCAAGAATCAAAGGTATTTAAAGCGCACCTTTATGATTTTTTAGGTCAGCGTTGCTGAAACGATACGCAGGATACTGCGCAACAAAGCAGACAATCGGCAGTTGTTTCAACAAAGAAAGCCCCGAGACGGACCCGGGGCTTTCTGGTTCACATCAAGTGAGAATGTCAGACGATAGTGGCCTCAGTGGCGGCGCGCAGTTCGTCTTCGCTCACGCCATCTGCGCATTCAACGATACGCAAACCACCATCAACCACGTCCAGAACACCCAGATTGGTGATCACGCGATCCACCACGCCAGCACCTGTCAGGGGCAGGGTGCAGGACTTCAGCAGCTTGCTGTCGCCGTGTTTGTTGGTGTGGTCCATCACCACCACCACACGGCCCACACCTGCCACCAGGTCCATCGCACCCCCCATGCCTTTGACCAGCCTGCCGGGGATCATCCAGTTGGCCAGATCGCCCTTTTCGTCAACTTCCATGGCGCCAAGGATGGCCATGGCAATCTTGCCGCCGCGGATCATACCGAATGATGTGGCGCTGTCGAAATAGGCCGTTTCGGGCAACTCGGTGATGGTTTGCTTGCCGGCATTGATCAGATCGGCGTCTTCATTGCCAGCAATGGGGAAGGGGCCCATGCCCAGCATCCCGTTTTCCGATTGCAGCGTGACGTTCACACCATCGGGGATAAAATTGGGAACCAACGTAGGAATACCGATTCCGAGGTTCACATAGGTGCCGTCTTGCAGCTCTAGCGCTGCGCGGGCGGCCATTTGGTTGCGATCCCATGCCATTGATCAGCCCTCCCTTACGGTGCGTTGTTCGATGCGGTTTTCGTGATCACCTTGAATAAGACGGTGCACATAGATGCCCGGCATATGGATGTTGTCGGGGTCAAGGCTGCCCACGGGCACGATTTCCTCAACCTCCATCACGCAGGTTTTGCCACACATGGCGGCAGGTGGGTTAAAATTGCGGGCGGTTTTGCGAAAGATGCAATTGCCTGTTTCATCCGCTTTCCACGCCTTAACGATGGCGAGATCAGCAAAAATACCCCGTTCCAGAATATAGGTCTGACCGTCGAAATCCTTGTGTTCCTTGCCCTCAGCCACCTGCGTACCAACGCCGGTTTTGGTGTAGAACCCCGGAATGCCAGCCCCGCCGGCGCGCATCCGTTCGGCCAGGGTGCCTTGGGGGTTGAACTCAATCTCCAGCTCGTTGGCCAGATATTGGCGCATAAATTCGGCGTTTTCGCCAACATATGAGCTCAGCATCTTTTTGACCTGTTTGGTTTGCAACAAGATGCCGATGCCGAAGTCATCAACGCCTGCGTTGTTGGACGCAAAGGTCAGATCCTTGGTGCCGGCCTGTTTGATGCCCTCCAGCAGCAATTCGGGGATGCCACACAGGCCAAAGCCGCCCGAGGCAATCATCATGCCATCAAACAGCAGCCCATCCAACGCCTCAGCGGCAGAGCCGTAGAGTTTGCTCATTCGTTCTCTCCTGACTTGGGTTTGGCCCCGATATGCGGCGGCGCGCATCCCAAGTCAACGTCTGGCAGGATTTTACGGGTTACTACTTAACCGCAAATGCACGCCGGAACTCTGGGTGCTTTGCAGGAATGATCGGTGCTTGGGTATTCGTTAGATTACGCGCACCTGAGTGCCAATCGGGGTGATCGCAAACAGCTCTTCGATCATATGATTATAGAGCCCAATGCACCCGTCCGAGGACAGGCGGCCAATTTTGCGGGTGTCATGAGTGCCATGGATCAAATAGGCAGGCCAATCCAGATACATCGCATGGGTGCCCAACGGATTGTCGGGGCCGGGTGGCATGTATTTGAATTCGGGGAACCGCTCTTTCATGCTGGCGGTCGGCGTCCAGTCGGGGCCGACTTTTTTGCGCACGATCTTGGTATAGCCGCGTTTGGTCAGCTCATCGGTTTTGGGTACAGAGGTGGGATAAATACGATAATCCGAGCCATCTGCGTTCCAGTAATGCAATGCGCGCGACACGGTATCGGCCACAATGGCACCCTGGCCAAGGCTATCAAAATGATCTTGCCAGTATTGGCTGACAAAACTGGATGCGTTGCGCCGGACTTCTTGGGCACGCACCAATGTTGGTGTGGCCAATGCGGCGCTCGCCCCCAGGATAAGGCTGCGACGGGTGAGATGAATTCTGCTCATGATCTGCTCTTTTGCCGAGACGTTTACCCTAGAGTGAGCAAGGCCCCGGCAAAGGTCAATCACCTCACGCTAACATCTGCGTGATCGGTTGGCTTACTTAGCCGCCGCTTTCTTTTTGGCAGGTTTTTTGGCGGCAGGTTTTTTTGCAGCAGGCTTTTTGGGGGCGGCTTTCTTGGCCGCAGGCTTCTTTCGACCCTTGCCCTTTTTCGCAGCTTTCTCAGCAATCAGCGCTACCGCGATTTCCATGGTCATATCCGCAGGCTCGGTGTCTTTGGGCAAGGTCGCGTTGACCTTCTCCCATTTGACATAAGGTCCATAGCGCCCATCCATAACACTGACTGGCCCACCACTTTCGGGGTGTTCGCCCAGTTCTTTCAGTGGCTTAGCCGCTGCACGCCCACGCCCGCCAGGGTTGGCACGCTTTTCAGCCAGCAGTTCGACCGCGCGGTTCATGCCCACGTCAAACACATCATTGGGGTCTTTGAGGTTGGCATAGACCGGTTTCGCGTCCTCGGGGCCTTTGTGCATGATATAAGGCCCAAAACGCCCAAAATTGGTGGACACCATGCCGCCATCGGGATGCTCGCCCAACTCGCGCGGCAGGCTGAGCAATGTCAGCGCCTTTTCAAGGTCCATATCATCGGATTGCCAGCCCTTGGGCAGCGAGGCGCGCTTTGGCTTCTTGTTCTCTTCAGTGGCCTCGCCACGTTGCACATATGGCCCGAACCGCCCCGAGCGCAGGGATATTTCATCACCCGCATCCTCGCCCAACACGCGGTCGCCTCCTTCGGCTGCATCCCCGCCAATGGGGCGAGTATAGCGGCATTCAGGATAGTTGCCACACCCGACAAACCCACCCGTACGTGAGGTTTTCAGGTGCAGTTGGCCATTGCCACACAGCGGGCAAACGCGCGGGTCAGTGCCATCTTCGCGTGGCGGATACAGCGTGGGCGCCAATGCATCATCCAGCACATCCAGCACTTCGGTGATGCGCAATTCGGATGTTTCGGAAATTGCAGCGGAAAAATCGCGCCAGAACCCTGCAAGGATCGCTTTGTAATCGGCGTTACCGGCGCTGACTTTATCCAGGTCTTCCTCAAGGTTCGCAGTGAATTCATAGCCCACATATTTGCGGAAGAAATTCATCAGGAAGATGGTGACAATCCGCCCCTTATCTTCGGCTATCAGGCGGTTTTTGTCTTTGCTGACATATTCACGGTCCTGAATTGTGGTGACAATGCTGGCATAGGTGGATGGGCGGCCAATGCCCAGTTCTTCCATGCGCTTTACCAGCGTCGCTTCAGTATAGCGGGGCGGGGGCTGCGTGTGGTGTTGTTCAGGGGTTACAGATGTCTTTTTGGCCGACTCACCCTGCATGATCTGGGGCAGGCGTTTGTCATCATCATCGACAACCGCATCATCGCGGCCCTCTTCATAGATCCGCATAAAGCCATCAAACAACATCACCTGACCAGTGGCGCGCAGGCCCACCTGTCCGTCGTCACTGGCGATGTCCACCGTGGTGCGTTCCAGCCGTGCGGCCTCCATTTGACACGCCAGCGTGCGTTTCCAGATCAGATCATACAGTTTGCGTTGATCTGCGTCGGTGATTTTCAACGCCGCCGCATCGCGGGTCATATCCGTGGGCCGGATACATTCGTGCGCTTCCTGGGCGTTTTTCGCCTTGTTTTTATACATACGCGGGGATTTTGGCACATATTCATCGCTATAGCGGTCTTTGATCGCATCGCGCGCGGCTGTCACCGCTTCGGGCGCCATATCAATACCGTCTGTCCGCATGTAAGTGATGCGGCCGGCCTCATAGAGGCGCTGGGCCGCGCTCATCGTTTGGCGTGCACCCATGCCAAATTTGCGGCTGGCTTCTTGTTGCAAGGTTGAGGTCATGAACGGCGCTGAGGGGTTGCGGTTGGCAGGTTTGGCCTCGACGCTGGCAATTTTCAGATCGCGGCTGCTGACGGCTTGCACCGCCAATTCAGCCTGTGTTTCGTTCTCAAGATCGAATTTATCAAGTTTCTTGCCTGCCAGCAGGGTTAACCGCGCCTCATATTCCTGACCACGAGGGGTGGCGAGCAGAGCCTTGAGCGACCAATATTCGCGCGGCTTGAAGGCTTCGATTTCCATTTCACGCTCGACAATCAAGCGCAGGCAGACCGATTGCACCCGGCCAGCTGAACGCGCGCCGGGCAATTTGCGCCACAAAACCGGCGAGAGGTTAAACCCAACCAGATAATCCAGGGCGCGGCGGGCCAGATAGGCCTCAACCAAAGGTGCATCCACCTGGCGTGGATTTTGCATCGCTTCGGTTACGGCGGCCTTGGTAATGGCATTGAACACCACCCGGCTGACAGGCGTATCTTTCTTGATCGCCTTGCGTTTGCGCAGCGTTTCTTCGAGATGCCAACTGATCGCCTCGCCTTCGCGATCAGGGTCAGTGGCGAGGATCAGCTCGTTGTCGTCTTTCAGCGCATCGGCGATGGCTTTGACATGCTTGCGGCTGTCATAACCCACCTCCCATTTCATCTCAAAATCATGCTCGGTATCAACCGAGCCGTCTTTGGGCGGCAGGTCACGCACATGGCCGTATGAGGCCAGAACCGTGTAACCGGGCCCCAGATATTTGCTTATTGTCTTGGCCTTAGCCGGGGATTCTACGACGACAACTGGCATGAAAACTCCTTACGACTCAGGGTCGGACCCATGGCGGCGGAACATGTGGGGTCTGCCATGGGTTTGTCAATGCGTCCTGATCGAAGGTCTTGCCAGGGACGCCAAAAACCCGGCACAATGTAGAAAAATGTGGGGGAAAGTGATGCGATACTGCCTTGGTGTGATCGTTGTGATCTTTGCAAACGCTGCGATGGCTTGGGATGAACCGGCCCGCGGCACGCCCGATCGTGCGGGG